>OBUQ01000016.1_pt1 | contig 280616 bp, 243 predicted proteins | sample 1494951 | NCBI WGS metagenome assembly OBUQ01 (sample SAMEA2579938, study PRJEB22360) | human gut metagenome | biome: human gut; feature: human-associated habitat; material: faeces | place: Denmark | collected 2008/2010
TGCAAACTTGCAAAACTTGCAGCACTTCCACACCCACACACGTGCGCGTACATTATAATATGAAAAAATAATAAAGCATAAAAAAGAGAGTGGAAGACAGACGGACGATACCGGAGAGAACTACAACGGAGGACAGGATAACAGAATGCAAAAGGCGGAAAGGGGAGATACGTGACAAGACTTCCGGTGGAAAAGAGCAGGAAAGCCTGACAAGGAGAAAATAAGAAAGCGGAAGACAAGGACTAGAACAAAACAGACACTGACCGTAAAGGACCGACTCCCTGAATCTGCGACAACCACACACTTTAACCTTACCAATACAATTCACATAATTCTGCAGAAGACACGTATCCTGCATGCGAAAAACCTCCTACCTACTTTAAACAAGGTACGTTACTAACATACAGGCCTCTATGTTAGTAACGTACAAGGTCACACATTACTAACCTTACGGAACACACGTTACTAACCCTTCGGAACACACAAACTATACAAAAGCACATAGCATCCCGTCCAATGCCCAGACACTCCGTCAGAAAAGCTGCCGGCTGCTGTTCACCTACCGCTCATTGGTTACCATAACCTCCAGAAAGATTTTCTTCATCCCCCCATTACAAAAAACAGGATAGAACCATAACATTCACTACCTAGAACTAGGAAAAAAGATGGAAGCCAACACACCACTTCATCTCTTCCTCCACTCTACCCTTCACACTCTCATCGGATTGTCCGTCATTACTTTACCAGGATATAATAATCCATCGCTATTATGATGTACGCATACGCGTAATCGCGCGCGCTCGTGTGTGTGTGTGGAAAGACTGCAAGTTGTGCAAGTTTGCAAGTTTCCCCCTTGCATCATCTCATAAAAGGAGCTGAAAAAGCAAAAGAAACAACAAGAGAATAATCACCAAGAATTAAAATATCAACAACCTTCAGGCTCCTCGCTCCAGTTCCAAACAGATCTTATAAAAAATAAAGAATCAGCAAAACGAATTACATAAAAAACAATCACACATAAAATTATTGTCTTTCACACTTTGCTTTCTTTATATCGTAGCGATAGGCTCGACAAGCCAAAACAAAGTATATCGCACATTGTATCCATAGGATAATATATTGCTGACTGATTTCAGACATACTAGCTCCCATAGAATTTATCTTAACAAAGGCCAAAGTTCCGGGAGCCGCAGGAACCATATAATGAATCCATTGCCAATACCAAGGCATTAACTCCAGCGGATAAGAAACTCCGGACAGGAAAATCAATCCTACAGAGAAGAAAGCTACCAACAACAATGGAGCATCACTATCACTGAAAAATAACGAACAGGCCAATCCAAAGAAACTGGTAGCAAGAATATAAGGTATCATAAGTGCCACAATTTTCCACGGATATGCTAAATGAGGCAATTGGAAAACTAAAGGAAGAAGTCCCAACAAAAAGATAGAGAATAAAGCATAAAAGGCTAAATAAGTAAATGATTTTCCTATCACTACGGATGCCATACGTAAAAAAGAAAGATCCCTTCCTTCAGGGCCTGCAAACATCAGTATATCTCCAGTTTCACGCTCTTTCCCACTCAACATACTGATAACAAATATCAACGTCTGAAAAATAACAACCATCAAAACGGCAGGTATCAAATAAGTACCATAACCATCGGTATAATTATACAGGGCGGTACCCACCACATCGACAGACTTTGTTTGAACCACAGACTGTATATCATCCTGAGGTAGAAAAACCACTTGCTCGGGTCGAACATCATCATTCACAGCAAGCATGGCTCCAGCAGACGCCTCCTGCATGGAAGCAAAATAAAGAAAAGCCGTAGTGGTGCTGTACATAATATATATCGCTTCTTCACCACGCCCCACACGAGCGTCAAAATCCGAGGGAATGTAAACAATGCCCACCACTTCATCACATTTCATCAATTCCTTAGCAGCAGGCAAATCAGCATTGTTTGTCAATACCCGTGCCTGCGGAGTGGCATCCAGCAAACGGATGTAACTGCGGCTTAACGGAGTGCGACTCATATCCACTACTGCCACCGGAGCATTGCGTACCACATTGGGAGCATACATATAGTTATAAAGTAATCCATACACAAAGATGCCACCGCTGAGTACCAATAAAATGGAATAGCGGGTACATATTACACGAAACTCGTGCCAAGATACAGCTAATATATTATTCAATATCGTCATATTTCCGACTGATTAAAGAGCGTTTCAAATGAGGTAACAACAATAAAGGGGGAATAAGAAACAACAGCAGACAGGCTGCATTGCCCCACATATACGCATAACCATAGTTGCCATAAAGAAGATTCTGTCCAATCTCGACAAAATGACGGACAGGAAAAAGATAAGAGGCATAGTACACCGGTGCAAACATGTGAGGCACCGGAAATGTAACCCCGCCAAGGGTAGCGCCTAACGACCCTACCATGGAAACTATACTGATAATAATACTCAACGCAGGAAAAAGAGAGAACAGAAAAACCGCCAGTGCCTGCGTAGCAATGACCAATAGTGCCGAAGTAAAATTCAACGCCCAAAAACCACAATCCATCGGTATATGCATAACACCAAAAAAGACATAGTTTGCCAGAATACTCATAACGATAAAGATAAAACTATATGGAAGCAACTTGGCAGTAACCGCCACCCAAATATTCCCATCTGCCACCGCAAGCCAGTTGGCTGAAGTATGGAATTTCCCTTCACTGCCAATGGAATATGTGGTGACCAACAACAAGATAACTTGCAGAAAAACGAAAAAGAATGGCTGTGTAAGATAAACCGAATAATCCATATCAGGATTAAATAACGGATGATTCTGTGTGGTAACCGGTAACAGAAAAGATTCTATCTCTTCCTGATTTATACCCAGTGCCACAGCATGAGTGACAATGGGAACTACCGAAATGCTTTTCAACAAACTTTGAAATGCTCCGTGAATCTCACTTCCCACACTCATCAATGCATAATGGTAATAATAAGTCAGAGCTGTTTCCTTACCATCCATCACCTTTGCTTCAAAACCAGACGGAATACTGAGGTATCCATAAATACTTTTCCGCTGCACATCTGCCCTGGCCTCCACTTCATCAGCATAATGCCGAGTGATGCGGAAAGTAGGAACAGCCTCGGTCATACGAATTATCTCACGAGAAGTGGCTGTATTATCACCATCCACAATACCCACAGGCAGATTCTCCATCTGTCCGTTACCAAAAATTGTAGCCATAAAGAAGATAGAGAACAAAGGCAAGACGATACACGACGCAAAATAAATGCGCCGGGAAACCATACGGTCCAGTTCACGTTTCAATACCGCTATAAAAGGAGATTCTTTCATTCAAGTAGTTCATTTATATTTACCATTCACTGCAATCAGAATAACACAGCTATCCTTCTATCATTTCAATTCATCCAAATTTACCAAGACGGACATACCCGGTCTTAACCCCTCCATCGGCTCTACAGGCAGCGCATGAATTTCAAAAGTTTTCATATCGTACGTCCCCGTCTGCTTGGTAGATCGCCAAGTAGCAAAACTCCCCAACGGGCTGATGTAATTGATTTTAAATACCTTGTTTTTTACATCAAGAGCCGGAATATCTCCCATGAAATTCTTGTTCATACGGAAATAAGGCATATAGTCCTCACGGACATTAAGCACTACATGGCAATCATCTAATACTACCAAGCTCATAATGGGAGTCCCCGCTCCTACCAGTTCTCCACGCTTGGGGTAGATGGTTGATATCTGTCCGTTTTCGGGAGCTGTGAGGCGGGCATCCATCAACAAGGCCTGAACCTCATTCACAGTGCCCCGAGCCGCATCCACCAAGGAGCGGGCACTCTCTTTATCCTCTTTCTGCGCTCCGTCCTTCACTAATAAAAATTGTTGATGCGCTGCCCGTTCGGCGGCAACAGCAGCTTTATACATGGCTTCCACTTCATCTTTCCGCTGACTGGTGACCACGCTATCTTTGTAAAGCGCCTGAATACGGCCATACGTCACCTTGGCCAGTTGCAAGTCACTCTTTGACTTGTTCCACAATTCTTCTACCGAACGGACTATTTGCCGACGTGTACCGTCGTCAATTTTCTTATTCTGAAATTTCGCAATATCTTCCAAGGCATTTACCTGCTGGAACTTCGCCCAAGCCTCAGGACTGTTAATCACAACCAAGGTGTCGCCCATCTTTACATACTGTCCCTCCCGGACCAAAAAGGTATCAATTCGACCGGGAAGTTTTCCAGAAATCCGTATTTCAGTAGCTTCTATCTGCCCTTGCAATACAACCGGTTTATCGCTCATAGCTATAATCCCAATGGCAGACACCATAACAATGGCCACAAGAACAACGATAAAAGCGACTCCTAACTGTTTCTTCTCTTTTTCCATATTGTTTTCTTTTTTTATTATTTTCCGAATATAAAGTTCTCAGTTTGTCCGGTACGGCTATACTGCCAAAAGCTTTCGGGCATTCCGCAAGTAGAGAGCAGAGATGCCAGTGCCACATCATATTTATAATAAGCCAGCAAAAAAGCAATCTGCACCTTGGACAACATGGTTTCTGCATCAATCACATCAGTAGAGGTAGCCATTCCTTCCTGAAAGGACTTTTTACGGATACGTACCAGTTCACGACTCATCTCAATCGTGGTATTGAGTGCGGCGACATCATCCTTTGCATTCTGAATTTCGCTATATAACTTGTCTACCAGAACTCCCAATTCATTCTGAACCTTTTCCCGTCCCAGTTGCAAAGTTTGTTTAGTAAGACGCGCCTGACGGATATTGGCTTCACGGTTCAGCCCGTCGAATATATTCCAAGTAAAGCCCACCCCTATCAAAGTACGGGGCATCAAGTTTTTCGGAAGATTGTCTGCATAAAGTGTCTGCTTTCCAAACAATGCAATGGTAGGGATGTATGCACTTTTACTGATTTTCAATTGATTATCTGCCATCACCTCCTGTATTCGCAATTTACTTACTATATAGTTGCCGGTACTTACCAGATTCTTGAAATAAAGTTCATCGGGCAGATCATGGTTCATAAACAAAGGAGAACTGGGATTAATGGATGTAGCGTCTTCCACATTCAACAAAACTTTCAAGGCATTTTGCGCTACATTTAAATCTTTCCGAGCAGATTCCAACTCACGTCTGGCTTCATCCATAGTGACCTGGGCAAAGAGGCGTTCGGCCTTATTTATCATACCGTTCTTCTCCAGTTTCATAGCATTACGGTAATGTTTCTGTAAGCCTAGAAAGGTTTGCTCGCGTACATCCACCACTCTTTGCGCCAGACGCAAAGCATAATAAGTTTCCACCAGCTCCGATTGCAAAGTAGCTCCCGCCTCTTCCCTACCTGCTTTGGCCAAATCTACCATACGGTTACCAATACGGGTCGCAAAGATTCGTTTTCCGCCTGTAAAAAGCGGCCACATCACATTAGCATCTATGGTTGTCAGGTTACGTTCTAACAAAGGAAAAGTAAGGGTATGCGCACCTATATTATCAAGAATAGAAGAAATAAATTTATCATCGGGCACAATGGAATGTACAAAGTCTTTTGCCGGATCGGTAAATTGCTTTAAAGGTTCCTTGACCTCAATATTGTTGGACAAATGGACGTATGCCCCCGATGCATTCAAAGACGGATACCAAAAAGCATTCATCTTTTGTCGCTCACTGCGTGCTATCTCTATAGCCTTATCCGCCATTTGCAACGTGTGGCTGCCCTTGTTCATCAGGCTGGCAGATTGTTCCAATGTTAAAGATAATTCCCCGTTTTGAGCTGATAATGAAACCGGGAACAAAAGGACACATAAAAATATTTTATAATGCATACACTGTTTAGTTTCTGTTATGTTGTAATAAACAGAAAACCAAACAGATTGTTTGAACAGGATTATTTATTAAATAACTCGAAAGTGAATTTAAAACCAAAGGTATCAAATTGCCCGTTGATAGTGCTTACAAAAGCCCCCACATCAAATATATGTGTACCGATGCCATAACCCAACTCGATATATGGATTAAGATGTGGCATGAACAGGATACCACCATACAAGCGCTCCTGCTGGACTAACCCCAGCCAACGGTTTAAGGGTTTCAAGAGAATAAAGGGAGACTCATAAGTGAAATTCCCCCGCCAGTACTGACGTGAGGAGTTATACCAACGTCCGTCCAACAATTGGAAAGTGCCACCAATATCATCATTCCATCCTTCGGGAAGATTACGACGGGCAAAGTTGGCAAAATCCACGAAATACATATCTTCCTGCTTGGTAAACATCCCCCCCCCAATGCGATAACCGATACTTCGGATTCCGCTTAGCTTCAAGTTTTGCTGTATATCAAACTCCCAACGTTCATGAGCACCCGTACTCTTGAATACACCTTTAATACCCCGTTCATAATCCAGCATAAAAGTAGGCATACTGGAACCTACATTCATCTTCCGGCGACCGTTCATGTAATAATACATACCAGGAGTCCATTCAATACGTATACGAGGTGCAAAACTATTGTATTCTGATCTGATACCTCGCAATGCCGCCCAATCCTTATCAGGCAACGGCTTTTCAAGAATGACTTTCGAATTATTTATCAGATACCTCCAATGTACGGAAACACCTGCTTTAACAAACAAGCCATTCACTATTTCTATATTATGGAACAGATTGAGATACACATCCTTAAAATAATCCAACTCCAATTGGTCAAAATTAAAGGTACTATCGGGCAATTGCTTTAGCTGATCCAATACGACACTACTATATATGCGGTTACCGTTACCTACACTAACCTCAAAACTAGCCTGCTTTTCCGGCCAATATTGCCAATCGGCATCCGCTTTCACATAAAGTTCCTTATGTGTAAAATTATAACCTATCTGCGGACTGATTCTAAGTACACGCCCATCATGAAAAAGCCGACTGTATTTAAACTTCTGCTTATATGAAAAACCCCTGCTGTGACTATAATCCAACAACACCGGATTAATAAGTGGAGAACAACGCACACTCCCCATGCTGGACAAATTCACATTGTAACTACTGATAAGCATATCACCCAACTCTCCCCAAAACTCCAAATGTTCATTCTTCTTCTTTTTCGGTACGCGTAAAAGCGTATCTTGACGTAAAGCATAACTTCTGTACAAAGAATCTTCCAAAGCGGACAACGGAATGGGACGCAGTTCATTGAACTTTTCCTTATCTGTTATCAGCTGTTCCGAATCACAAGTCAGCTTGTAGGATTCCGTCAGATCATGGTGATGCTTCTTTTGAGATTTACGCCGGGCGGCTCCTTCATAAAATTTAATCTCATTGTACTTCAACCAGGCTCCTATATCCATTTCCAGATGGTTACCTAGAAACTTAAAAACAAGATTCAAATCAAACTGCACCGGCAGAAACTCCACATCGCCCTCCTCCCCCATCTTGACACGAACTTTGAAGCGGATCACATCATAAACGCCCTCAATATAAAGTTCACGAATAGTCCATATCTGATCACTAACCCACATATATCCACTGACCAATTGCGTACCACGGAATTTGGGAATAATGAGTATTTTATACCGCTGGCAGTCGGAAGAACCAGCTATAGAATCCAATAAATAATGATAATATCTGCTAGATTTCTTATCCAACGGAGAAAGAAGTTTATCGGACATCAATGAAGAAGAATAGATATTCATGTTCAAATAATCCATCACATCCGTTATCTGTCCCCTGTTACGTGGAAATGTAGTAGATACCGCCTTTATCTTACGGTCGTATATATCAGGGGCCGTATAATGCAACTCACTAAGAGACTCCATAAGATAATCATTGATGTGTTTTTCGAAACGGAACATGGACGGTACATAGCGGATAAGGTGATTGCGCTTATGTACCTTCACTTTTCCTTTTATATATAAATCAGCCTTATACTCATCAATGATACGGGAATAGAACGGCGAAAACTGGAAAATACACTGAAGAATGGAATCAGACACCACCGGCTTGTCGGGCATATCAACCTTTTCCCTCTTAGCCTGAACAGCTAAAGGTAACAAAAGACAAAATATAATCAGTCTGACAATCCGTATATAGTGCATCAATGTACTTTCTTTTCATCATTTGAAGAGCAAATATAAACAAAAACCAACAGGCTGATGCATGATAATACTTAATTAACATCCTTAACAGAAATGAAAAATGATTAGCGATATAGCGAATTATTAATCAAAAAGCAGTATTTTTGCAGCCAACAACCAGTAAAAGAAAGACAACATGTCCAAAATGAGATTTTTTGCTCTACAGGAGTTAGCCAACAGACGCCCCGTTAAAGTTGACTACCCCTCTGAAAAGTTAGCTGATTATTACGGTAACCACGTATTCGACCGTAAAAAAATGCAGGAATATCTGCCTAGTGAGGCTTATAAAGCAGTAATAAACGCAATTGAGAAAGGTACCCCTATCAATCGTGAAATGGCCGACATGATAGCCAATGGCATGAAGAATTGGGCAAAGACCTTTAATGTTACCCACTACACTCATTGGTTCCAGCCTCTGACTGACGGAACTGCCGAAAAGCACGACGGCTTTATTGAATTCGGTGATGACGGTAATGTTATAGAACGCTTCTCGGGCAAACTGCTTATCCAACAAGAACCGGATGCGTCCAGTTTTCCCAACGGCGGTATCCGGAACACATTTGAAGCCCGAGGCTATACGGCATGGGATGTTTCTTCTCCGGCTTTCATTGTAGACAGCACACTTTGTATTCCTACTATCTTCATCTCTTATACAGGCGAAGCACTCGACTATAAAACTCCTTTATTGAAGGCATTAGGTGCTGTAGACAAAGCAGCAACTGAAGTTTGCAGAATGTTCGATCCAAACGTAAAACGCGTATTCGCCAATCTAGGTTGGGAACAAGAATACTTTTTAGTGGATACCGCACTATATAATGCACGTCCGGATCTTTGTCTGACCGGACGCACCTTAATGGGACACTCGTCTGCCAAGGACCAGCAGCTAGATGACCACTACTTCGGTTCCATCCCTCCACGTGTAACCAGCTTTATGAAAGAGTTGGAACTGGAATGTCACAAACTAGGAATTCCGGTAAAAACACGGCATAACGAAGTGGCTCCCAACCAATTTGAGCTAGCCCCTATTTTTGAAGATGTAAATCTGGCCAACGACCACAACCAGCTGGTAATGGACCTGATGAAGCGTATCGCTTCCAAACATAATTTTACTGTACTGCTCCACGAAAAACCATTCAAGGGAGTAAACGGATCGGGCAAACACAACAACTGGTCACTTTGTACAGACACAGGTATCAATTTGTTCTCTCCTGCCAAGACTGCGGAAGGAAATATGCTTTTCCTTACTTTCATAGTCAACGTACTGATGATGGTCTATAAAAACCAGGATTTACTACGTGCCTCTATTGTCAGTGCCGGAAACAGCCATCGCCTGGGAGCAAATGAAGCACCTCCCGCCATTCTGTCTATTTTCCTAGGACGTCATCTTTCCCATATGTTAGACGAAGTAGTGGCACGTCTGAATGACGCTGAACTGACCCCTGATGAAAAGAAAGCATTGCAATTGGGTATCGGGCGCATACCTGCCATATTGCAAGACAATACAGACCGTAACCGTACCTCTCCTTTTGCCTTCACCGGAAACCGTTTTGAATTCCGTGCCGCAGGTTCATCTGCTAACTGTGCCGCATCAATGATTGTTATCAATGCCGCTATGGCACACCAGTTGAATGAGTTCAAGACCCAGATAGATAAATTAGTAAACGGAGGGATGGAACAGGAAGAAGCTCTATACAAGGTATTAAAAGAAACCATTATCGCTTCACAAAACATCCGTTTTGAAGGTGACGGCTACTCGGAAGAATGGAAAGCAGAAGCCGCGCGACGCGGATTGACTAATATCTGCCATGTACCCGAAGCCATCCTGAAGTTCAACGATAAACAATCTCGTGCAGTACTGATAGGCGAAAAAATATTCAATGAAAATGAATTGTTTTGCCGTATAGAAGTGGAACTGGAAAAGTTTACTAAAAAGGTCCAGATTGAAAGCCGTGTACTAGGCGACCTGGCCATCAATCATATTGTTCCCACAGCTGTAATTTATCAGAACAGACTATTAGAAAATCTTCGTGGTCTAAAAGAGATATTCTCCACCGAAGAATATGAAAAACTGACCGAGGACCGGAAGAATTTGGTACGTGAAATTCAAAACCGCATACTTGCTATTAAAAAAGCCGTGCACAACATGACAGAAGCCCGAAAAGTAGCAAATCATTTGGGAAGCCAAGTAGAGAAAGCCTTCAGTTACGAGGAACAAGTGCGTCCATATTTGGAAGAAATCCGCGACCATATTGACCATTTGGAACTAGAAATAGACGATGAGATTTGGCCATTACCTAAATATCGTGAATTACTGTTCACCAAATAAAATTTCACACAAAAAAGAAAGGATAGGAGATAAAAACCTATCCTTTTGTTATTTTTTGAAGATAAATTAATAATATATCTTTCTTTTTTCTTCTGATTACTTCGTCCTTTTATTTTTTCTTCTTATATTTGTGCTCTATAACACGGTTTTATAGCACGTTTATGGTTAGAAAAGAATTATCAGAAACTGAGATTGCTGAAAGTATACCAGACTTATGGCAACCTTTAACACAGGAACAAAGAGAGTTCTTGGCTCAGAACTTTACGATACAAAAGTATAAAAAGAATGAGACGATATACTGCGAAGGAGAAACTCCGATGCACCTTATGTGTCTTCTTAGTGGAAAAGTAAAAATCTACAAAGAAGGTGTGGGAGGACGTAGCCAGATTATCCGCGTATTAAAGACGAAAGAATATTTCGCATACCGAGCCTTTTTTGCCGAAGGGAACTTTGTGACAGCTGCTTCTGCTTTCGAACCTTGCACTATCTGCCTTATTCCCATGCCGGCCATTATGAAACTGATAAAAGACAACTCAGAATTAGCTTTGTTCTTTATCCGCCAACTTTCTATCGATTTGGGAATTTCTGATGAAAGAACCGTAAATCTTACACAAAAACATATTCGTGGGCGATTGGCAGAATCTCTGTTATTTTTGAAAGATACTTATGGAGTAGAAGAAGATGAATCTACACTAAGCATTTACCTTTCACGAGAAGATTTGGCAAACTTATCAAATATGACTACTTCGAACGCAATCCGTACGCTTTCTAACTTTGCAACTGAAAAACTAATTACCATCGACGGTAGAAAAATTAAAATCATTGATGAAGAGAAACTAAAAAAAATCAGCAAAATAGGATAAAATCTAATATCAATTCATACTTCACACACACAGGCGTCCGTTTTTCCATAACAGACGCCTGTTTTTTTCGCGACTTATAAAAACCTTTTTCTGCACCATCTGTTATTAGAGAAACTAAAAACCAAAAAACTATGAGTAAAGGTAAATTATGGGGAATCATCCTCCTTATTTTATTTGTGCTGGGATTCGGTATCTGGCTTTATACCAGTTCTGACGTAAAAAAAGATGTAGACCAGGAAGGCGTAGGCGTGTTAGACGACATGACTATACCCGCTGTGGACTAAATAATAATAAACACTAACTTAAACTTTACATTATGGCTAAAGAATCTGTGAATATCCTGAAGGATAAAATTGACATTGTGGACTTGTTGGCTCAGCTGAATGCAGCTCTGTCTGAAGAATGGTTGGCTTTCTACCAGTATTGGGTAGGTTCGTTCGTAGTAGAAGGCGCTATGCGCGGTGATGTACAACGCGAGTTTCAAGAACATGCAGCCGAGGAATATAACCATGCAAAATTATTGGCCGACCGTATCATTGAATTGGAAGGTGTACCCGTACTTGACCCTAAACAATGGTTTGATTTAGCTCGCTGCAAATATGATGCGCCCGTAGATTTCGGTTCGGAAATCTTGTTGAAACAAAATGTAGAATCCGAACGTTGTGCCATCTACCGTTATCAGCAAATTGCCGAATTCACAAACGGAATTGACTTCACCACTTGTGATATTGCCAAACATATTATGGCAGAAGAAGAGGACCATGAACAAGATTTGCAAGATTACTTAAATGATATAGCCCGCATGAAGGCTTATATTCTAAAAAAATAATTCACATCTGCTTCTATTCTTTCTTCTGTTTTAATGGAGAAAGAAAGGTAAGGCCGATTTCTACTGCAAGAACCGGCCTTATTTTATACTATTCATGCAAGTTGCCCCACAGTCCAAATAAAAATTAACCCATCTTACCTGTGAAGCCCCAACAAATAACATTTATAACACCTGACGGATTCTCACCAGTTTGGTCAATAACCCTTCCAATAAATCCAGTTTCAGCATATTCGCTCCGTCACTCTTAGCTACAGAAGGGTCTTCATGGGTTTCCATAAACAAACCGTCCACTCCTACCGCTATGCCAGCCTTGGCTACCGTTTCAATAAGCTGCGGCATACCACCTGTCACACCAGCAGTTTGATTAGGCTGTTGCAGAGAATGTGTCACATCCAGAATCACAGGAAAACCTAAAGTCTGCATTTCCGGAATACCCCGATAATCTACAATCAGATCCTGATACCCGAAAGTCGTTCCTCGTTCAGTCAGCATAACCTGATCATTACCCGCCTCCACCACTTTGTCAGCAGCAAAACGCATGGCACCAGGTGATAAAAATTGTCCTTTCTTGATGTTGACAATCTTTCCGGTATGGGCTGCCGCCACCAGCAAGTCAGTCTGGCGACAAAGAAAGGCAGGAATCTGCAACACATCCACATACTCAGCGGCCATAGCAGCTTCTCCAGCACTATGAATATCGGTTACTATAGGAATATCAAAAGTTTCCCGTACTTTACGAAGTACTTTCAAAGCCTTTTCATCACCTATTCCTGTAAACGAATCCAAACGGGAACGGTTAGCCTTACGATAAGACCCTTTAAACACATAGGGAATACCCAGTTTATCTGTTATTTTCACAATACGATCTGCTATTCTGAGAGCCATTTCCTCTCCTTCGATCACACAAGGACCAGCCAATAAAAAGAAATTATCTGTCTTTCTTAAATCTGAAATTGTCATTATCTTACGTCTATTCGTTGAGATATCTACTCTGCTTTTACTCTTAAAACAAGAAATGGATATCTATATTTTTTAATTAGGGATAATCAAAGTTATAGCTTCAGACTGGATCGTAATTTCCAAAGGGAAATGGCGGTCTAAAATACGCCCGTCCAAACTGACAGAAGCATTCTGCGCACGTAGTACTTTTACTTTCCGTGTACGATAGGGTTTCACCATTTTATGATTTAGAATACGTCCCTGTAACAGCATCCACATACCCGAGAAAAGTTGAATTAACTCCGGACGATAAATGACCGACACATCCAACCAGCCATTATAAGGAACTGCACTAGGTGTCAAACCGTATCCACGGGCACTTCCCACACATACCGTCATGATACGTCCACGAATATGTTCGCCGTTGATACAAAGATGCGTGCGGTACAATTTACGTTCAAACAGCAACAGGAACATGGAAGCGACAAAAGACAACTCACGTATTCCCCAAAAACGGCGGGTACCATCTGAGATCTGTACAATACGCGCACCTAAACCTATATATATGGCATTCAGGAAATAGCGGGAAGTATGTTTCTCTCCATCAAAATAATTACAACGCCCCACATCAATTTTCCTCAGACGACGATTTATAATCCAATCTACCGCCGCTTTATAATTATCCTCATCCAACCCCCAATATTTGGCAAAATCATTACCAATGCCATTAGGAATGATTCCGAAAGCGATATTTGTCTTATCCTCCACCATAGAAGTCATAATACCATTAATAGCATCATTGATCGCCCCGTCTCCACCTACAATCACAATAGTTCGATAACCATTATTAGCCAAGGTACGGGCGAGTCGTTCCACCGACCCAAAACCTTCGGACTGTACGTAGTCAAAAACCACCTTACGGTTTTCCATATAGCTACGTATCTCATTCCAACGCTTCTGAGTCTTACGGCTTCCGGCTTTCGGATTATAAATAATCCCCCATCTGTTTGGTTCTACAGCCATAACATTTAGTTTTTAGTGTGTAACAAATTAATGATTTTTTCCACCTTATCTTCCATAGGCAGGCAAGCATCCAGCCAATGTATAGTGACCCCTCGCCGTTCCATGCCCCGGAACCAGGTCATCTGCCGCTTGGCAAATTGATGGATAGCTATTTCCAATTGATGAAACATTTCATTGAAAGAAAGTTCACCCAAAACATATAAAGTCAAATACTTATATTCCAATCCGTAATAAATCAAATCCTCGGAAGAAATACCACTATCCAACAAAGCCCTTACTTCGTTTACCATCCCTTCATCCAAACGCTGCTTCAAACGGTGGGATATTTTTTCACGACGTAACTCACGGGCTATATCCACTCCAATGATCAAACTATGAATTTGCGGAAACTCACGGCATTCCGCTGATTGGTGCTTGTAATACTCTTCTATTTCAATGGCCCGGATAGCTCGTTTTACAGTATCTACGTCCGTAGAGTTATGAAGTTTCTTGTAAGTTGACAACAACCGGGTGAGTTCCGCTAATGATTTACCCGCTAATGAGTCCCTAAGTTTAGGATTCTCTGGAACAGGAAGCAGCCTATATCCTTTCAGCACGGATTCAAGATACATCCCCGTACCTCCGCATAATATAGGAATTTTTTCCTTCCATCTCACTTGGTCATAGGCATTCAAAAAATCACGTTGAAATTCAAATACATTATATTTGTATCCGGGGTCTACAATGTCTATCAGATGGTAAGGAATTTGCTGTCCATTCACGATATAGTCTTCCAAATCTTTTCCCGTACCTAAATCCATCCGGCGATATACCTGCCGGCTATCTCCACTGATAATTTCGGTATCCAACTTGTAAGCTAAAGCCGCTGCCAAAGGAGTCTTTCCTGAAGCGGTAGGTCCTAATATCGTTATCAAATCGTACTTTTCCATCCTAAGTTTTTGTAACAGTCGCACAAAGATAACGAAAATGTGCAACTTACCACGCAAAACTACATAAAAAAAGCCGCCTGAATTACTTCAGACGGCTTTCACTATATGGTTTTTAACTGATTAGCAGTTTACAGAAGCCATGTGAGCAATCAAATCCAATACTTTGTTAGAGTAACCGATTTCGTTGTCATACCAAGAAACCACCTTAACAAAAGTATCAGTCAAAGCGATACCAGCTTTAGCGTCGAAAATAGAAGTACGAGTGTCACCCAAGAAGTCAGAAGAAACAACTGCATCTTCAGTGTAACCCAAAACACCCGCCAATTCACCTTCAGAAGCTTCTTTCATAGCTGCACAGATTTCAGCGTATGTAGCCGGTTTAGCCAAGTTAACTGTCAAGTCAACTACAGAAACATCCAAAGTCGGAACACGCATTGACATACCAGTCAATTTACCGTTCAATTCAGGAATAACTTTACCTACAGCTTTAGCAGCACCAGTAGATGAAGGGATAATGTTGCCAGAAGCAGCACGACCACCTCTCCAGTCTTTCATAGAAGGACCGTCAACTGTTTTCTGAGTAGCTGTTGTAGAGTGAACTGTAGTCATCAAACCGTCAGTGATACCCCATTTGTCATTCAATACCTTAGCGATAGGAGCCAAACAGTTAGTAGTACAAGAAGCATTAGAAACGAACTGAGTACCTTTAACATAAGTCTTTTCGTTTACACCGCAAACGAACATCGGAGTATCATCTTTAGAAGGAGCTGACATAACTACATATTTAGCACCAGCTTCGATATGAGCCTGAGCTTTTTCTTTAGTCAAGAACAAACCAGTAGATTCAACTACGTATTCAGCACCGATTGCATCCCACTTCAAGTCAGCCGGATTTCTTTCAGCTGTTACGCGGATTGCATTGCCGTTCACGATCAATTTGCTATTTTCTACGTCAGCTTCGATAGTACCGTCAAATTGTCCGTGCATAGTGTCATACTTCAACATATATGCTAAGTAATCAACCGGGCAAAGGTCATTGATACCTACGATCTGAATATCGTTTCTTTTCTGAGCTGCACGGAATACAAAACGGCCGATACGACCAAATCCGTTAATACCTACTTTAATCATTTTGTTTAAATTTTAAAGGTTTTATAATATAGCTTTTAAACACTCTACGTTGGAATGTTGTTAAACGTTTAGTATTTATTTCCTAAACGCGGTGCAAAAATAAGAATTTGTTTTTATATTCGCACATAAATTCATATTAAAATAAAAAAAAATGGGAAAAAGTAGCTTCTTGCAAGATTTTAAGGCGTTCGCAATGCGCGGAAACGTCATTGACATGGCAGTCGGTGTCATCATCGGTGGAGCCTTCGGTAAAATAGTATCTTCCATTGTGGCCGATGTCATCATGCCTCCCATCGGATTGCTGGTAGGTGGCGTGAACTTTACAGATTTGAAACTACAATTAAAGCCGGCCGAAGTAGTGGATGGAGTTGAAAAAGCTGCCGTAACGTTGAATTATGGCAACTTCCTACAAGCCACTTTCGACTTTATCATCATTGCTTTTTCTATATTCTTATTTATAAGATTACTTGCCAAACTGAATCGCAAGAAAGAAGAAGTCCCTGCTCCCGCTGCCCCGCCTGCCCCCAGCAAGGAGGAGGTATTACTTACAGAAATCCGTGATTTGTTGAAAGAACAAACTGACAAAAAATAAAATATTATTCACAAAAAAAACGGACTGCCCCTCAAGCGCTTGTCGGACAGCCCGTGATCTACATACTAGCCGACATTTCCTAAACTTTCCAATCTTTTTTTGCATATTTTCCCACAAGGAAGCAGGAAGAACAAAGTTTTTCCAATTCAATTATAAAAAGCCTCAACAGCATGACGGATTTTTATTTTTTCTGAGTATCTTTGCGGCACGAAATCATTTACATATCTTAATAATATATGCAAGAAAAGATCATTATTCTCGACTTCGGTTCACAAACCACACAGCTCATAGCCCGTCGCGTTCGCGAACTGAATACTTATTGCGAGATTGTGCCTTACAACAAATTTCCACACAATGATCCGTCCGTAATCGGCGTTATCCTTTCGGGAAGCCCCTTCTCTGTTTATGATGAAAGCGCCTTTAAAGTCGATTTGAGTGACATTCGCGGAAAGTATCCTATTTTGGGTATCTGCTATGGTGCACAGTTCATGTCTTATACGAACGGTGGAAAAGTAGAACCGGCCGGCACACGTGAATACGGACGTGCGCACCTTTCCACTTTCGACCAAGAAAACCCACTATTGAGGAACGTTCGTGAGCACTCACAAGTATGGATGAGCCACGGAGATACCATCACCGCCATTCCGGAGAATTTCAAAATTATCGCTTCAACAGATAAAGTAGCCATCGCTGCTTATCAAATAAAGGAAGAGAAAGTATGGGGAGTACAGTTCCACCCGGAAGTGTTCCACAGCGAAGACGGAACCCAGCTCCTGAAAAATTTTGTAGTCAACATTTGCGGAGGGAAACAGGACTGGAGTGCTGCCTCCTTCATTGAAACGACTGTAGCCGAACTGAAAGCGCAACTGGGAAATGACAAAGTAGTATTGGGGCTGAGTGGCGGAGTAGACTCATCCGTAGCAGCCGTATTACTAAATAAAGCGATAGGCAAGAATCTTACCTGCATTTTTGTAGATCACGGCATGCTGCGTAAGAACGAATTCAAAAATGTACTTCATGATTATGAATGTCTCGGACTGAATGTAATCGGAGTAGATGCCAGCCAAAAATTCTTCAGCGAACTGGCAGGTGTGGAAGAACCTGAAAAAAAGCGTAAGATTATCGGCAAAGGTTTTATTGACGTATTCGATGAAGAAGCTCATAAGATTAAAGATGTGAAATGGCTGGCACAAGGCACCATTTATCCTGACTGTATCGAGTCATTAAGCATCACCGGCACTGTAATCAAAAGTCATCACAACGTAGGTGGACTACCTGAAAAAATGAATTTGAAACTATGCGAGCCTCTGCGTCTGCTATTCAAGGATGAAGTACGCCACGTAGGTCGTGAACTAGGTATGCCGGAACATCTGATTACACGCCATCCATTCCCCGGACCAGGACTTGCGGTACGTATTTTAGGTGATATCACTCCCGAGAAAGTACGTATTCTGCAAGACGCCGATGATATCTATATCCAAGGATTGAGAGACTGGAAAGTGAAAGATTCGGATGGAAACGAAACATCCCTTTACCATCAAGTATGGCAGGCAGGCGTAATCTTGCTACCCGTACAAAGTGTGGGAGTAATGGGGGACGAACGTACATACGAACGTGCCGTTGCCCTGCGTGCCGTAACTAGTACGGATGCCATGACCGCCGACTGGGCTCATCTTCCTTATGAATTTATGGCTAAGGTTTCAAACGACATCATCAATAAGGTAAAAGGCGTAAACCGCGTATGCTATGACATCTCGTCCAAACCGCCTGCCACAATTGAGTGGGAATAATAGACAACCAACTAATAACTTAAAAACAACATAACGGAATGAAACAAGATATGATTGTTATCTTGGATTTGGGAAGTACCGAAAACACCGTGCTTGCCAGAGCCATTCGTGCTTTGGGTGTATATAGTGAAATTTACCCGCACGATATCACAGCCGCCGAGCTGAAAGCATTGCCCAATGTAAAGGGTGTTATTATCAATGGTGGCCCAAACCATGTAATTGACGGAGTGGATATTAACGTGCTTCCCGAAATTTACAAAGCAGGAGTTCCCGTAATGGCTGCCGGTCATGACAAAGCATGCTGCGAAGTGAAGCTCCCCCAACTGACGGATGATGTGGAAGCAATAAAGAATGCAGTGCAATCGTTTGTTTTTGATACTTGCAAGGCAGAGGCCAACTGGAATATGACAAACTTTGTCAATGACCAAATTGAATTGATCCGCCGCCAAGTAGGCGATAAGAAAGTTTTATTGGCGCTTTCCGGAGGTGTGGACAGTTCTGTAGTAGCAGCCCTGTTGCTAAAAGCCATCGGCAATAATTTGGTATGTGTACATGTGAACCATGGATTAATGCGCAAAGGTGAATCGGAAGCAGTGATTGAAGTTTTTAAAAATCAGTTGAACGCTAATTTAATTTACGTGGATGCTACAGACCGATTCCTGAGTAAACTAGAAAATGTAGCTGATCCGGAGCAGAAACGCAAGATTATCGGTGGTGAATTTATTCGTGTGTTCGAAGAAGAAGCCCGTAAGCTAAATGGAATCGACTTTTTGGGACAAGGTACAATTTATCCTGATATCGTAGAAAGTGGTACTAAAACAGCCAAAATGGTAAAATCCCATCACAATGTAGGTGGCTTACCCGAGGATTTACAGTTTGAATTAGTAGAACCTTTACGCCAGTTGTTCAAAGACGAAGTCCGTGCCTGCGGAGTGGAACTTGGTTTACCATACGATATGGTCTACCGTCAGCCGTTCCCCGGTCCTGGTTTGGGAGTGCGCTGTTTGGGGGCTATCACTCGTGACCGCCTGGAAACTGTTCGCGAATCGGACGCCATCTTGCGTGAAGAATTCCAACTGGCAGGCTTGGACAAGAAAGTATGGCAATATTTCACCGTAGTACCCAATTTCAAATCAGTAGGCGTGCGTGACAATGCCCGTTCATTTGACTGGCCTGTTATTATCCGAGCTGTCAACACCGTAGATGCTATGACAGCTACTATCGAACCGATAGACTGGTCCATTCTGATGAAAATTACCGACCGTATTCTAAAAGAAGTAAAGAATGTGAACCGCGTATGCTATGACCTGTCGCCCAAACCAAATGCTACCATTGAGTGGGAATAAGAAATGTATTTCAAACCATGTAAGATCCCGAAACTAAAAGTTTCGGGATCCTTTTTATATTCAGGCTCTTCACTTTGCCCAAAATGACACTAGGGCAAGAACCATAAAGCTTTTCGCTTCTTTTAATTTCTTCCGGTTCAATATTTGCATCCAAAGAATCAAAGCTCTATAATCTCCTCATTACAAATGGTCAGTTTGCCGACCCCGTTTTCTGTAACTACCCAAGAATTTTCAATGCCGACCGGTCCTACTCCCGGCAATACGATTTTAGGTTCAAGGGCAAACACCATTCCTTCCTCCAACTCCCTCCGAATACGCGGAGCCAACACTGGTGCCTCATTGATCTCCAACCCGATGCCGTGCCCTATAAAACGTGCCTGCTGGGACACCCCCATAAAACGATCGGCAAATCCAGCTTTCGTCACGATCTCAATGGCCGCATTATAAAGATCCTCGCATACCACACCAGGCGCTGTCATAGAAGCAACCTTATCCTGTACTTCAAGACAAACTTGATGAGCTGCATAAGCCTCATCATTTAATTTTCCAATGGAGAACACACGACTCATATCACACATATATCCGTAAAAGTTTCCCCCTATATCCACCATTACACTATACCCCTCTTTCAACAAAGTTCCATTCATTCCTCCGGGCAAAGACGGGTCCAATCCCTTACCACCTAAGGCAAAATCATAAGGCGAAGGAGTAGCTGCATTATCTCCGGCCAACACACTTCCCATAAATATCTCCATACTCTGACCAAATACTCTGAATATTCCCAGACAACCTTCCAGTCGCATCAGGCGTTCCACCTCAACAGATAGTTCACGATCAGTCATCCCCGGATGGTATACATCGGGAATCTTACTATATGCTCGAGCATGTAAAGCAGCCGACCGACGAAAAAGTTCAATCTCCAACGGAGTTTTTACGCTACGCGCTTCACGAATAATAGCAGTTCCATCCACTACCTCCGATCCAGGAAAAAGAGATGCAAGACGCATATAGTCCGCATAAGGCAGTTCCCCACCTTCCAACATTATCTTTGAAGCTACAGGTATACCATTTTCTTTTAACAAGTCCACCATCTGCTCGGGTTTACGGATAGGGAATACAAATTCTCCCACAATATTATTAGGACGTTTCACAAAGAGAAGCGCCGGTGAATGAAGCGGTAAAAAAAGATAGCCGTTCACTATCTCACCATACGTATAAAGCAAATTTACATTACAAGCTATCAGGGCTGCATCAATACCTTGTTGGGCCATCAAATAGCGTATTTTATCTCGACGAAATTTCAATTCGGGTTGTAACATAAATAATATTATCTGATTATTTAAAATACTGAGTACAAAAATAACAGATTTCAGTCAGTATAAAGGATAGTAGTTCCAAAAAAGAGAAAGGATATATTAAAACTCACTAATTTTGGATGATTGGTTTGAAAACAGTGTTCAATTATATTAAATTTGCAAACGAATTAATAAACAAAATATTTTTCATGTTCAACGGTATCAAGAAATATGTGGTAAGAATAGTATGTGTAATTATGTTATTACTCGTACAATTTGATGTATGCGCTCCACTAATTGATGCCAATCTGGCTATGGTAGAAACGATGGAACAGCCCACCCTGCCTTCTGACAACAATGAAGAAAGCGGAGGAGAAGAGACTTATTATTTCATGTCGGGACGTGCACAACTACCGAACAGTCGTTTTTTACCCTGTACTATTGACATGATTATCAATCTTTTTGCTATTCCCCAAGTTCCGGTACAGAGTTATACACCTGTTAGTGAAAATCTGGGAAAAGTGGTACATCATCACATTATCTTTTGTGTATACCGCATTTAATATGTCACATTAAAGTATCTTCATACATATTGGTCTTGTATTCTGAGAAATCTGAATGCAAGCCGAATCTTTTATTTACTCAAACTCAATTATTAATCTTTTTAAATTGTATTCGTAATTTCATGAAGAGTAATTTTCAGAAAATTGCGGTCCTGTGTACATGTACAGGATTGCTATGCTCTTGTGGTCAATCGGACAACAAGCAGGAACATCACAAAGAATTCATTCCCATCACCATTCTTCACCCCACAACCATTGAGTTTCCACGCTCGTATGTAGCTGATGTGCAAGCTATACAGTTTGTAGAAATTAAGCCCAAAGTGGAAGGTTTTGTTCAAAAAATATATGTAGACGAAGGACAAAAAGTCAAAAAAGGACAGCCCCTATTCCAACTTAGTTCCGACCAATATAGCGAAACGGTAAAAGAGGCGCAAGCCAATTACAAACAAGCACAGGCACAATATGAAATGGCAAATTATGAAGCCGAGAGAATAGGCCGGCTGGTTGACAAACAAATCTTATCAAAAATCCGACTCGACCAAGCCAATAAAGAAAAAGAAGTGGCCCAAATGAAAGTGGAACAGGCAAAAGCACAAATGCAACGTTCACAGATGGATTATTCTTACACCACTATCACTGCCCCTTTTGACGGCTACATAGACCGTATTCCCTATAAGACGGGAAGTCTGGTAAATCCGCAAAGCTTACTGACTACCGTAAGTGATATTTCCGAGATCTTTGCTTACTATAAAGTGAATGAAAGCGAGTATCTGGAATACAAGCGCCAACAACTTAGCGGACAAAAACAACACGAAGAAAATAATGTGGAACTGATTTTGCCAGACGGTTCCATCTACTCCCACAAAGGCACGTTGGAAACAGTAGAAGGTGATTTTGAACGAGGAACCGGCTCCATCGCCTTCCGTGTTCGTTTTCCGAACCCGGACGGACTGCTGAAACATGGAGTGACCGGAAAAGTGCGTATGATGACTCAAATGGACAACATCTGTCTAGTTCCCCAGAAATCAACATTCGAAATTCAAGATTTCACCTATGTGTATACCGTTGATAGTACCAGTGTAGTAAAAGTACGCAGTTTTCAACCGCTGGAACGCTATAATAATTACTACGTGACACAAGATTTCACTCCTAATACTGCCATCGTATACGAGGGAGTGCAAATGATGAAAGACGGCATTACCATCAAGACCGATACCATTGATATGGAAGCAATCAGAAAAGAAGTTGAATTAAAACAACCTATCGTAAAATAAAACGGACAGTTTATGTTTAAGCTATTTATAAAAAGACCGATACTTTCAGGAGTAATCTCCGTCATTATCGTCTGCTTGGGCGTGCTGTCTATCTTGACACTGCCCATCACTCAATTTCCCGATATCGTACCCCCATCTGTAACGGTAACCGCCCGATACACTGGGGCTAGTGCCGATGTGATGTCTAAAACAGTCGCCACCCCGTTAGAGCGTGCCATCAACGGAGTACCCGGCATGACCTACATGACCACTGTTTGTACCAACGACGGTATGTCCCTCACTACTATCTATTTTAAAGTGGGAACCGATCCAGACGTAGCTGCCGTAAATGTACAGAACCGTGTGACTACCGTGCTAGACGAATTGCCTGAAGAGGTAATCCGTGCCGGAGTTATTACAGAAAAAGAAGTAAACAGTATGTTGATGTACTTGAACATCATGAGTACGGACAGTGCACATACCGAAAAGTTTGTTTATAACTTTGCCGATATCAATATTTTGCGCGAATTAAAACGTATTGACGGTGTAGGCTTGGTAGAAATCATGGGTAGCCGTGATTATGCCATGCGTGTATGGTTGAATCCTAACCGGCTGGCCGCCTACAACATGGTACCTCAAGATGTAACTGAAGCCATCCGTAATCAAAATATAGAAGCAGCACCCGGCAAGACAGGTATCAGTTCAGACAAATTACCCCAACAACTGCAATATGTACTACAATATACCGGAAAGTTCAGCACAGCAGAAGAATATGGAGAGATCGTATTGAAAGCTCTTCCCGATGGTTCACTGCTACGTCTGAAAGACGTTGCCACTATCGAATTCGATTCTGAAGATTATAACATGACTTCTATGACCGACGGAAGACCATCGGCATCTATTATGATCAAACAACGCCCCGGTTCCAATGCAAGGGAAGTCATCCAAAATATTAAAACAAAAATGGCAGAAATCAAGGAAAGCAGTTTTGCGCCTGGCATGGATTACAATATCTCCTATGACGTATCACGCTTTCTTGACGCCTCCATACAATCAGTGCTGAAGACACTGCTCGAAGCATTCATACTGGTATTTATTGTGGTATATATATTTTTACAAGACTTCCGTTCCACCTTAATTCCTGCTATCGCCGTACCAGTTTCATTGGTCGGTACATTTTTCTTTATGGAGATGCTGGGCTTTTCCATAAATATGTTGACCTTATTCGCCCTTGTGCTTGCAATAGGTATTGTAGTAGACAACGCAATAGTCGTCGTGGAGGCTGTCCATGTAAAGATGCATCATGAGAAACTCTCTCCTTATAAAGCATCTGTAGCAGCTATTAATGAAATCGGTGGAGCCATTATCGCCATCACGCTAGTCATGTCGGCAGTCTTTGTTCCGGTGGGCTTCATGCAGGGAACAGTAGGTATTTTCTATCGGCAATTCTCATTGACACTGGCGGTAGCCATTGTTATCTCAGGAGTAAACGCATTGACTCTCTCGCCTGCCCTATGTGCTTTGTTACTGAAACCCGCTGATGGAAAAAAGAAGAAAAAAGCAGGATGGCTACGTCGTTTCTTTATTTTCTTCAACCGTCGGTACGACCGCTTTGAAAAGAAATACAATATCGGATTACACAAGTATTTGAGCCGGAAAATAATCACTTATGCCACACTGATTATTTTCTTCCTTGCCACTTTCGGCATGAGTCAAGTACTTCCTTCAGGCTTTATTCCCAATGAAGACCAAGGTATGATTTATGTTAATGTAGATGCGCCTCCGGGAGCAACATTGGAACGTAGCGAAAAAGCCTTGAACGCTGTACAAGCTGCACTGCTTCCTTTCAAAGAAATTGAAAGCATCTCCACATTAGCAGGTTATAGTTTGATGACTGAAACGGAAGGCGCCAATTTCGGTATGGGTATGATTAATCTCACCCCGTGGAGTGAACGCGATCAAACAGCAGCCGAACTTATAGAGATATACAAAGACCGTACCTCACATATCAAAGATGCGGATATTCAGTTCTTCCTGCCTCCTACAGTTCCGGGATTCGGTAATGCCAGCGGCTTCGAACTTCGTTTACAAGATAAAACAGCAGGCAGCTTTGCAGAATTCGCCGATGTTGCCAATACATTAGTAGAAAAGCTGAATGAAGATCCGCGCATTGTGGGAGCAACCTCAGGATTCAATCCTAATTTTCCACAATATCTGCTGAAAGTGGATATTGCTAAAGCAGCTAAATTAGGAGTAAATTTAAATGAATCCATGGAAACACTCCAATCCTATATCGGCAGTTTCTACTCATCCAACTTTATTCGTTTCGGACAAATGTATAAGGTGATGTTACAGGCTTCTCCAGAGTATCGTATGAATCCTGAAGATCTGTATAAGTTCTATGCCAAGAACAAGGACGGAAATATGGTACCCTACTCTAACTTTATGACGATGGACCGTATATTCGGTCCTAACCAGATTACACGCTACAATATGTTTACCTCGGCCCTGATTACAGGTGAACCTGCCGAAGGAGTCAGTTCAGGAGAGGTTATCGAAGCTGTGGAACAAATTGCCAAAGGAACATTACCTCGCGGTTATGATATAGAATGGTCAGGGGTTACTCGTGAAGAAAAAGACTCGGGTGGACAAACTGTTTTTATTTTCGGTATCTGCCTGCTATTTGTTTATTTGTTGCTGGCAGCACAATACGAGAGTTTATTACTGCCTTTCCCCGTCATACTTTCATTGCCGGCAGGTATCTTCGGTTCTTATTTTTTCCTGCAACTGGCAGGCTTGGAGAATAATATTTATGCCCAAGTAGCTTTAGTGATGCTGATTGGTCTGCTAGGTAAAAATGCCATTCTTATTGTGGAAATGGCCAATCAGTACCGCAAGCAGGGAATGAGCATTTTTGATGCTGCCGTTAGAGGTTCCGTAAGCCGTCTGCGTCCCATCCTGATGACCTCCTTTGCATTTATATGCGGACTCATTCCGTTGGTAATGGCAAGCGGAGCCGGTGCTTTGGGCAACCGTTCCATCGGAACAGCCGCCGCCGGAGGTATGTTTATCGGTACATTTGTAGGAATCTTCCTTGTACCTGGACTTTACCTTATTTTCGAGAGTTGGTCTGCACATCTTAACCGTAATAAAGTCAGCTATGATGAAGAAGATGAAAAATAACAATATAAACAAAACAGGTTTAATAATGGGGGCTTTCTGTCTGATTATGGTAAGTTGCAAAGCCCCTTCCCTTACTCCGACAGAAAAGATAGAGTTACCCGAGTTCTATATGGATAGGGAAACGGACAGCACCACTATCTCTTCCTTGTCATGGAAAACATTTTTTCCAGATACGTTATTGCAAAGTTATATAGCCGAAGCGTTAAATAATAATCACACATTCCTTCAAACTATAGAACGGATATCCGTTGCCCGTTCACAAGTTCGAGTAGGAAAAGGAGCGCTGCTGCCCGATCTTTCATTAGGCATTGATGGTGGAGTACAACGTTTTGGCGAGTACACTATGGACGGAGTTGGTAACAGCACCACCAACACTCCCGATTTAGAAAAAGACAAACATATTCCAGATCCCTATCGGAATTTCAATCTAGGACTTAATTTTCAATGGGAAGCTGACATATGGGGTAAGCTAACCGATAAAAAACGATCGGCCGTATCCCGCTGGATGCAGTCTGTAGAAGCTATGCGTCTGGCACGTACTTTATTGATATCAGAAGTAGGTACACACTACTTTGAATTAATAGGACTGGACAAACAGCGGTATGTGCTACGCGAAGCCATCCTAACAGCCAGAGATGCTTATAATTTAACCAATGAACTGATGAAAGAAGGTGAAGTAACCCGACTTTCTGTAGACCAATTCCGGTCACGACGCCTTAAATTGGAAGAAATGCTGCTTGCAAACGAACAGCAAATAAGTGAAAAGGAACGTGCCATCGCCACCTTATTAGGACGACTGCCTTTCAAAGTGAAACGAGTGTCATTTGAAACAGCATGTAGTTATGAGTTTCCCACAGATGCAGGGATCCCGTCACAACTTTTGCAATATCGCCCGGATATAAAGGCTGCCGAACTGGAATTATTAGCTAGTAAATCCGACGTATCTGCAGCGCGAAAAGCTTTCTTCCCATCCATCGTGATTGGAGGAAACGGAGGTTTTAACGCATTTGATCTGGATAAATGGTTTACAGCTCCTGCATCCCTGGTTTACAATCTCGGCGCAGGTATCACAGCACCTATATTCAAACAAAATACTATACGTGCATTATGGAATGATGCGAAAAGCCAGCAACGCATCGCTTTGTTAGGATATCACGAAACGGTATTAAAAGCCTATGAAGAAGTATTAAACCTCATTACTGCATCATCCCAAATGCACCAGCGCAAAGAGTTGAAAGAAGAAGAAAGCCGTATCCATCATCGATCTATTTATAATGCAAATGAAATGTTTAAAGTAGGATTCGCAGGCTATCTGGATGTACTGTCGGCCGATGAACGTTTCCTGGATTGTGAATTGGAACGTATCGCTCTGAATGTGGAATCTTGTAAACTGCATATCATGCTTTACCGCGCTTTAGGAGGTGGAAGCAATTAGTTAATATACTTATATTTTTTGATTTGTTTGGTTTAGGAACCGTCCCCGACAAGCGTGTCGTCAGGACGGTTCCTTTTTACTACCAATTCAGGAAATATCAGACCTCTTGAGCAAAGAAACAATCCACAACAAAAATATAGCTCCCACAATAGAGGTTACAAGACTGCCCATAATACCTGTTGCTGCAATACCAAACAAACTGAATACCCAGCCGCCCAGAACACCGCCAACAATACCAACCAATAAATTAATAAAGAGACCGAACCCCCCTCCCCTCATCAACTTACCGGCAACAAAACCAGCAATAATTCCGATAATAATGTACCAAATAAAATACATACGCTTTGTTTTTTAGAGTTTATAATTAATCATCTTACTGATAAAAACAGCTATTCTGTATAAAAAGTTGCCTGAATAAATCTTTTTTTACTTCATTGATAAAATTATTCAGGATGCATTTTCCCTTTTTTCGATCTTCTTTTTCCGGCTTCAGCATTTTCTTTCCCAGCTGCTCTCCCTTCCATCTTTACTTTTGTCGCAAACTTAAAAGACAAAACATGAAGATTAACGTACATTCCATGCCATTATTAAGCCTTGCCGCACTACTTTCTTCCTGTGCTGCCGAAAGCAATGATAAGTCACCAAAGCAAACAATTTGTTTACCATAAAAGTACCTTTAGCATATGAATAAACTAAACGCAATCATTATAGAAGATGATTTTTTATGGAGCTGGCCTTTTCTGGTCTCTTCAAGTAACGGACATTGCCTATTTCTATTCTGAAAACAAAATAACCTTTGCCGTCACCCAAAAAGGACAAGAACACATAATCAACCTGTCTCTGAATAAACAAATGGAGCAGTTAGCCTCCGAACAGTTCTTTCGCGCCAACCGTTAGATTATTATCAGCATTGCTTCCATAGACCGTGCCGAACCTTATTTTAATGGCAAGATAGTAATCAGTGTCCTTCCTCCTTACAAAGTCCAAATCACCATCAGTGAAGAAAAACTTTCTTCATTCAAACTTTGGCTTAATTATTAAGAAATGAAAAAGGAAGATTAAACCAAAACCACTTACTAATCGGTAAACATGATAGCCTCAATGCATATACCTTGTTTATTGATAACACACTCTATAGTCGCCGCCGGAAGCCGGAACTCCAAAATATGCGCATCGGACAAATAGGGACATATATATCTTTGTGAATCAGGATGAAATGTTCTGATACACAGTTCCGAAAATCCAATAAAGCCCCTTACTTTAAAATAGTTAAAGCAAGATTGCGAAAATGGCAAAAAAGGAGGTCTATTTTCTTTCATTAGTCTTTGCAATAGATTTATGTTACTCATGTCAAAAACATGAACTTATCATAAACAAGCGTGTGTCCGAAAGGTTTATCAAAAGTTCCATTTCTTCCGTTACAATATAAAAAAGCAGTCCGGCACAGATATTCATCCATATGCCGGACTGCTTTTATACCATATCCTTCTTACTTATTTCGAAGAATTGGAATCTGGATATTAAACGAGCTCCCATCCTGTTTCATATTCAATGGAGTAATGGAACAAGCTGAATAAAGCACAATCGGTTCATCATTTTCATCCAATAACAGCTGAGGACGTTCCAACCGATCTACCTCTAGCCGCTCTCCATTCTTTAGAATTATTTCTTTATTCATAAACAAAGAATGTTCAGGAAGTTTCCAATGTATACCATCTTCAGCATACATGATGGCCAATCCCGGCTCACCTTTTGTAAATCCTCCCGTGAAATCTTTAAAAACAGCATAGAAACAATTGTCTTTCCGGTGATACCATACAAACGGGTCTTCCGCATTCAATTTCTGGTTATCCCCTGTTTCAAACTCAAATACATAGTCATCCTGCACAATAAAAGGGCCTTCGGGGGCATCGGCTATGGCCACTCCATGCACACCACGCCAAGTAGGATCATAGACATTCCCTTTAAAGTAAAGATAATATTTCTTTTTCAAAGGATGATATACCACTGCCGGATTGACTAAAATGAGATTATCAGGCTTGGTTACGGTTCCTTCAGGTGAGGGTTCCAGTACATTATCAGGCTTCACCCGTGTACGTGGAGCAAGTAAAGGTTGCTCATTACATGAAAATTTACCTTCCAGTAATTCTTTTATGGAATTAAAGCACAATACCCCCAACTTTTGATTTTGCTGGAGTCTGTCTCTTCTGCTTAGTTTTCCCTTTACATGAGCATTTCCACCCGGATCCACCGTAGCACAATAATACAAATAGTATTTTCCGTTATATCTTTTGATATGCGGATTGTGAACCGATTGTGCATCCCATGAACAGCTGTCCGGACGATATCCATCTTTGTTATAGACAATACCTATATCCTTATATCCCCCATAAGGAGAGTATGATACAGCTACTCCAATCATCGAACCTAGCAACCAAGCATCTATAAATCTAGGGTACTTCGGTCCTGATTTCATAGCGGAATAAAATAAATAATACTTTCCATCTTCCTCTGCCTGAATAGCCGAACCACACCAAATAAAACGATTTTTCAATGAGAAAGCGGAGAAACCGGAAGGGAACTCCGAATTGCCCCGTTGAATAAGTTCTAAATTGACCGGACCGGCCTGCCAGGTATGTTGCGCCCACCCTTGCAACAAAGCAAGGAAGGAGAGACAAACAAATAGTATTTTTCTTTTCATATTCATCACAAACAGATCATTCATTACTGATTTTCTTACAATAATTTACTCCTAACACATCATAATGCCGTCGGATGCTCTCCAAACGGGTACAGAATCTTCCATAATCCTTATTTTCCTTTTTGCTCCACGCCACCTCGGACAAAGCTGCCACACGCGGATAAAGCATATACTCCATCTCATCGAGCGCAGACATATACTCCGTCCACAAATTGGCCTGTACTCCTTTAATATGTTTGGCCTCATCCGCACTCAGGACTTCGGGAACCGGATGATAATTATAAACTTTTTCCAAAGTAATCACCCGATTGGGATTTCCAATTTTCTTTTCATTGACTTTAGACTGAAGACAATTGAAATACATATAAATATTAGGAGACATAATGACATCATATCCGGCTTTCGCGGCATGAATTCCCCCTTTCTCTCCCCGCCATGACATCACGGTAGCACGTTGCAGAATACCTCCTTCCAAGATTTCATCCCAACCGATAATTTTCTTTCCTTTGGTATTCAGATAGTTCTCAATTCGATTGATGAAATAAGTCTGTAATTCAGCCTCTTTTGTCAAATGTTCCTGCTTCATCCGTTCCTGACAGTGTACACAATTTTTCCAACGGATACGAGGGGCCTCATCCCCACCTAAATGGATATAGCTGGAGGGGAAAAGTTCCACCACCTCATCCAGAATATCCTGCATAAAGGTAAAAGTAGATTCCTTAGTACAATAAATGTCATTGAAAACACCCCAACGGCCTTCCACCTCAAAAGGTCCTCCGGTACAGGAATATTCAGGATAAGCAGTCAGTGCCGCCACGCTATGTCCCGGCATTTCTATCTCAGGAATAATTTCCACAAAACGCTTCTTGGCATACGCCACCACTTCTTTGATATCTTCCTGTGTATAAAATCCACCATAGCGTTTGGTATTCCATTCAGTAGGATTGTCCCACATATATCCCACAATCGTTTTCTTACGGTAACCTCCGACGGTAGTCAGTTTGGGATATTTCTTGATTTCGATACGCCATCCCTGGTCATCAGTCAGATGCCAATGAAGGATGTTCAATTTATGAAAAGCAAGCAAGTCGATGTGACGCTTTACATCTTCCTTAGGAATGAAGTGGCGGGAAACATCAAGCATCACTCCGCGATAAGAGAATGCAGGCGAATCTTCTATCACCACACAAGGGATGTTCCATTTTATTTTTTCCGCCACCTGCTTGTCACTTTCAATGGCAGAAGGTAATAATTGGCGCAAAGTTTGAAAAGCATAGAAAATGCCTTTAGGGGTTTTGGCATCTATATGGATAGAAGATGAAGAGACTGTCAGCTTGTATGATTCCTCATTGGGAAGAGCTGTGTTAAGCCGGCAACGAATCACATTGGAAGAACGGGGAGTGGAAGAGACCTCCAATGAGAACCCGGCAGCCGTATCAAACAAATCATTCCAGAAAGATACGGCATTGCGCATCTCCTCGTTATCTACTGACAACGTAATTACAGTTTTGTCATTTACCGTAAAATTGCCTCTTTTTTCGATGCACTTTTGCGGCATCGGGATAATGGAAACCGATGCCTGCAAAGTGCCGAATAACAACACTAAAAATGAAAAGGTTAGAATTAATTTCTTCATGGTTTATTTTTTATTTGTTGGATAATTCGGACTATATAAAAGATTTTTATTGCGGATGACCAACTTGCCGTCTTTCACCCACTCTTCCCCTCTTTCCTGCAAATGTCCGGCCATCGCTTTCCGCATCTTTTCCAATGTCTTTCCGGAAGCCTTGGCTTTTGACAAATCATGCAATTCGTATGGGTCTTTTGACAAATCGAACAATTGTTCCTCACCTGTACGGAAAAACCAGATATACTTTATTTTCCCATCCGTCAAAGCACACCAATAATTATCCGCCCAATAAGCGGTGGAATGTTCTATATCAATATATTCACGCCAGGGAGCTTTCCCTTTTTCCAATAAAGGAAGTAAAGACAGACCGTCTATTTCTTCCGGAATCCGGCAGCCGTTCAATGCCAGAAAAGTAGGAAGCAAGTCGCGTAACTCCACCGGAGCCTCTATTTTTTCACCGGGTTTCAGGCTACTTTTCATGTTTTCGGGTAACTTTATAATAAAAGGAATAGCTGCCGAACCTTCATAAGCATACGTTTTACGCCACAAATGATGATCTCCCAACATATCGCCATGATCGGCAACAAAGCATATCAGCGCATTGTCATACATTCCTTTCTTTTTCAGTTCATCCACAATGCGCCCTACCTGCTCATCAATAAAAGTAACCGAAGCGTAATAATACTTACGGGAATTCCGGGCATATTCCACTCCATAGTTTCCTACAGCCGCTTCAGGATTTTTTTCGGGATGAGTATCTATTGCCAGATCTTTACACCAGTCACCTACAACGGGAGCGGGTATTTTTCTGCCCTCATACTTATCCACTATTCGCCGGGGAGGATCATACGGACTATGCGGACGGGCAAAAGACACTTTCAAAAACAAAGGCCGTTCAGAAGAATAACCTTTTATCGCCTCCACCGCCCTGTCTCCTGTCCATACGGTAGGATGCAAGCGCTCGGGCAAAGCATACGCTTTCGCTCCGTGGGCATTCCACTCCACCCCTGTACTGTCGGGATTCAGGCCGAAAGCCTGCGTATTGAACCATTTACGATAATCACTCATAAAATAAGGAGACTCCACACGTCCGCTTTCATCCAGAATAGTCACTTCGAATCCATGCAACACATTCTGCGGATGCCAATGCATCTTTCCTATTCCCAATGTGTGATAGCCCAAGTCTTTCAACATCTGCGGCATTTCATATGGATAATGCTCTGCCACCTGTCCATATCCTAACAAGCCATGATGCCAGGGAGACATACCCGTCAGCATACCCGCACGTGCCGGAGTACTGCTTGGAGCAGCCGTATAGGCATTACAAAACAAATGCCCATCGGCTGCCAAGCGATCCACATTTGGAGAAATCACAGCTTCATTTCCCGCACATCCCAATGCATCCCAACGTTGTTGGTCAGTCATTATCAAGATGATATGCGGTTGCTTTTTTTCCGGTTGTGCAGCCTGTCCGGACATAGCGGACAAACCAAGGCTACCGGCCATACACCATCCTACATAGTTATACTTTTTCATTACTTATCAGTTTTTAGAAAATAAAATGTCCAATTCCGCTACCCCCATGCTCTTTTGACCATCCACTGTTGACAAGGCATGGAAACGGATGTAGCGTCCTTTATGCGTCTGCCGGAAAATTACCTGCTGTTCTACAGGATTGTTCTGAATATTGGCAAACTCTCCACGGGCTGCCTCTTCCCATCGGATTCCATCCAAAGAGATCTCAATCATATATTTTACAACAATTCCATTAGCCCATCGTGCCTGATCAGGCAGATAGCTTATACCGGTCATTTCCTTTGCTGATTGCAAGTCAACCTCAAGCACATCTTTTCCAACCCAAGTTGTATGCTGGTTTTCATCAAAAACAAGCATACCGGCTTTATCAGGCAAGGTACTCCAATGAGCCTTACTGCCGGTAAAAGTACGCGTAGCAGTTGTTGACTTTTTCTTTCCGTCCACTGCTATCGCTTTAATAATCCGATCACCGTCTGCCGGAACAGGCGACTGGTAACGAGGGCTTACACCAGGTTGTGGCTCTTTACCATCTGTAGTATAATAGATAGAAGCATCCTTATTGCTGCATACCAACTTCACCTCTCCATTCTTATTTCTGGTAATCACAGGAGCATCCAGCGGAGTTTCCGCTTTAAAGACCTGTATTTCTGCCAGACAAGGTGCCTCCCATGCATCTGTTATCCGTATTCGCAGACGTGAAGCAGTGACTTCGGGAAAACGCAGAATCCGTTTATAACCGATAGTAGTCTGTTCATCCAATTTCTGCCAATTCCCATTATCAAAATATTCTACAACAAACTGCTTTACTCTTTGCCCTTTCTCAATAAACTCTTGCAATAACAAACGGTTGAAAGTTAATTCTTTTCCAAAATCCACTTCCAGTACAGGCGTTTTTGTATCAGCTTCCCAATATGTACCTCGGTTGCCATCCAAAGTATATTTCAACTTCTTACGGTTCTTGCCCGTTACTTTCATTTTCTGATTAACGAGATTCTTCTTTAGTTCAGAGGTATATCGCCGATACCATTCTACCAAACGCAAGGAATCCTGCTCAAGAATCAATCCTTCTTGATTGGGGGTCAGATTAAGCAATAACAAACTGTTACGTCCCACACTCTCATAATAAATGTCAGTCAATTGGGACAATGATTTCAGTTTATGGTCTTCCGAAGCATGATAATACCAACCGGGACGGATGGATACATCAGTTTCTGAAGGAATCCATAACGTACCATCCGCATGTCCGCGCATCCACTGTTTACCATTTGGTATCCCCTTATCATAGAGTTCCGGCTTTCTCACTGTACTCCAATGCTCTTCCAAAGCGTACCCTTCCTCGTTGCCTACCCAGCGGATGTTCTGTGCACTTCCACCATGCACCACACAGTTGGGTTGCAATTCATATACCATTTCTGTCAAAGATTCCCATGGATAGTAATCTGCGGTAATCTTTCGGGTATGTAAGGAATCCGTACTATAATAACCACGTCCCCCGTTGGCGCCGTCAAACCAAAACTCATACAATTCCCCATAATTAGTCAGCAATTCGCGCAACTGATTGCGGAAGTAAGTGATGTATTCCGGTTTTCCATAATCAGGATGGTTACAATCCCAAGGAGAAAGGTACAATCCCACTTTCATCCCATACTCATGGCAAGCATCCACAAATTCGCGTACCAAATCGCCTTTTCCGTTCTTCCATGGAGAATTCTTCACACTGTATTCCGTATAAGCCGACGGCCACAAACAAAACCCGTCATGATGCTTGGCAGTAAGGATCACTCCTTTCAGTCCCGCTTCTTTACAAGTCCGTATCCATTGACGACAGTCTAACTTAGTCGGATTAAAGATGGCAGGGGACTCGTTGCCATATCCCCACTCCATATCCGTATAAGTATTCACGCTAAAATGAACAAATGCCGTTGTTTCCATCTGCTGCCATTGCAATTGTACCGGTGTAGGTACAGGCAAGGTCTGTGCCTTTACCGGAAAGCATAAAACTCCCAGTATGACACTTAATAAGAATGTCTTATTCATTGTCTTTATTTTACAAAGTCTGTATCGTTATATTGGATTTGCAATTTCTTCAACTCCGCCTGCATATCAGCCAATACTTCACTATAAGCAGGATCATTGATTACATTGTGCATCTCGGCAGGGTCTTTTTCCAAGTCATAAAGTTCCCATGCATCAATGTCATTGTAGAAGTGAATCAATTTATAACGGTCTGTACGTACTCCATAGTGACGTTTCACCATGTGTTCGGCAGGATATTCATAAAAATGATAATATAATGATTTACGCCAGCCCGCAGGCTTCTTTCCTTTCAATAAAGGTAACAAAGACTCGCCTTGAATATCTTCGGGTACTTTTACACCTGCCAGTTCCAGGAAAGTAGGTGCATAGTCTATATTCTGTACCATTTCAGTTATATCACCTTTCCTGTCAAATCCTTTCGGCAAACGCATTATCAACGGAGTACGCATGGATTCCTCATACATGAAACGCTTGTCAAACCATCCGTGCTCTCCCATATAAAATCCTTGGTCTGATGTATAGACAACTAATGTATTATCCAGCAACCCGTTTTCTTCCAGATAATTGAGCACACGTCCTACATTATCATCCAGTGATTTGACTGTTTTCATATAGTCGCGCATATAACGTTGGAATTTCCAATTAGCCAAATCCTTTCCTTGCGGATTCTTCTGATAAAAATCATCGATCACAGGACCGTAGAATGCATCCCACGCGGCACGCTGTCTTTCGTCCATACGTCCGATAAAGCTTTCATACAATGATTTCAAACGGGATTCCTTGTCAGGGCGGAGCATCTTCAGATCATATATCATATCCATATCTTTCACAATACTCATCTCCTGAGCCGCAGCTGCGGAACGACCCTCATAATCGTCAAAGAAATTATCGGGTAAAGCAAATTCTTTATCTTCGTATAAGGCCAGATTACAGGTATCCGCCATCCAATTACGATGAATAGCCTTATGATGAATAAGCAGACAGAAAGGTTTTTCTTTATCGCGCTTATTTTCCATCCAGTCTATGGCATCATCGGTAATCAGATTAGTGATGTACCCATGTCTCTGAATGGTATCATTGGTTTGTGTGATGAAATCCGGATTATAATAATCACCTTGTCCGGGAACTATCTCCCAATAAGTAAAGCCTGTCGGCAAACTTTCCAAATGCCATTTCCCAATTAATGCAGTCTGATAACCCGCTTTCTGCAATAGTTTCGGAAAAGTTTGCTGCGATGAATCAAATACGCAGGTAGAGTTATCATAAAATTTATTCTCACAACTATGTTTGCCCGTAAGCATACAAGCACGACTAGGGCCACTCAGAGAGTTTGCGACAAAACTGTTTGTAAAACGTACCCCCTCATTGGCTATCCGATCCAAATTGGGTGTATCCATATAACGTTTGTCATAGCAACTCATCATTTGAGCTGTATGATCGTCCGTCATAATATAGACAATATTCAAAGGTTTTTCTGTTACCGGCTCCGTACAGCCGGTCAGAGCGGATATCGCCAATAGTCCGCCATAAATCAATTTGTTTTGATGTTCCATTTAATGGTAATGACTTAAAGTTTAAAAATAAGTTGATCCTTTGTCGCCAAACAAAGGTACTCTCTATTTATATGGCAATCGGGAAAGGAATGTTCCTAAAGAAATAAGATATTTTTTTATAAGGTTTGAAAGTTTATCATCACACTCTTTCATTTGGATAAATCGCATCCGATTTTCTCAAATGGAAGCCGGGGGAATCCATTGATCCGTTGATAAATGAGCGCATCATCCTTAAATCCCTTCAACGGATCAGCAGCATCCACAAACCCTGGATCCGAACCGGTAGCCCAATTGTTATACAATTCCAGCCATTCGCTCTGTCCGTGCACCACATTTCCTATCTTATAAAACAAGTTTTCTTCTATCACATTGCCTTTTGGATAAGAAGTGTCATTGTCCCAATATGCAGCGAGCAAAGGATAGGCCGTACTGTAAGGAGGATTTTTATAATTGACTGTTTGCAAACGCTGATCAATTATCGCACCTTTCTCTATCATGAATTTGCCCCAGCCCTGCATACGCGCATCTATATGAATGGCAACAGGAGAATCTATAAATATATTATGCCGGTAATGATTATTATGTCCCCCACCGATTAGTACCGGCAAAGACCCTGCTTTGTGATAAATATTACCATAAACTTCCGCTCCGCAAGCTCCGTCATCATGATAAGTAGCCGTTACACGATGGCGCGGACTCAATTCATGAAAATAACAATAACGGATAACATTTCCCTGCTCCGAAGGATCACGACCATAATAAACAGCTCCCTGATCATCGACTTCAGAACACACATTCGTTATGTCACACAGTTCTATCACATGGTTATTTCCATGAAACAGGATAGCCATGCTGGGCGCATCATAGATGTCACATTTAGAGATGCGGTTACCCACACCATCCATCCATATTCCGGGACGATAGGATTTCTCAATCCGGTTATAATCATGTATCCGGCAATTCTCCACATAGTTTCCGGCAGGGGTCAATGAGGCTCTGTCTCCTCCTCCCAGACTGATACCTCCGGCACCTACATTATAAATATGACAATCCACGACTCCGTTTTCCGTTCCTCCTTCGCGGTTGAACAGGATGTTCTGATAAACCGTTCCCATCAAATCACCCACGACACGCGAAGCTAGGTTGCCTCCCGACTCGTGCCCTCTTTGGTTACCAGCCTTCAACGTTCCCTTTCCGATGGATACGCCCACTCCGCCCATATTGCGTATAATGCAATTCTTAATTAAAGCACGATGGGTATTCTCCATATAGACACCGATATGCCTGCCATACTCGAAAGTGATGCCTTGTACCTTCACATCTTTGCAATGCTCTATAGCCAGCAAGGGCCCTTCCAATAAAGAAACACTCCAATTTTCCATCTTTCCGGCAAGCGGATATACATACATCTTCCCTCTCCCGGCATCAATCACGTATTCGCCCGGCACATCCAGTTCCTCCAGCAGGTTCAAGGCAAACCATTGACGCCAAGGCGCACCTGTCATAAATCCATATACCGTATGCTGCCCTGTATGAATCATTTTATGTATCGTGTCGATGCTTTCCACACAAATCATGTCATCGGCATAACCGTGCGCAAAGTATCCGCTTATCCACATATTCTCTACCGATTTCCAACTCGAAGGGCGCTCTTCCTGATATCCGAATACAGGGAAAGGAGCCTCTTTCCCTTCCTTAGCCATCCCCGATTCCTGTATTTTTCCAATCATAACCGTAGAGTCATTCGGCCAACGGGCTATTCGCAGAGGCTGGCCATCCGCAAAGATTTCCGTCCATGCCGCCTGGCTGGGCCTTCCGAAACCTGTAGCGTGCAGGGCCACCAGCTCCATCCGGTTTTTCTTGAGGTCAAACTCTCTTATCAGACTTGCGGGCAGAAGCGGATCGCCCAAGCGGAAGTCACTGGGAAAATAACGGATAGGATCCCCTTCCTTCCGTTCCTCCGGAATAATTTTATATGATTTCTCCGGCGCATTCGGATTATGGGGATCCGCATCCTCGCCTATCGTCCAGTTAATTCCGATCTGGCATTGCGGCTCACGGCTTTTGATGGTTCTGTATATGCCTTCTACCGGCCAGCGATAACCGGGTTTCACCCAACTTCCATCAAACCAGAACTCCACTATTTTAGTATATTTTTCCGTGATGTCCATCAGTTCGTCCAATTGCTTCAACATGTATGTATTGTACTTCCTGTCCGACTCCACATTGTCAACATCCGCATTGACTTTCCTGTCCCACAACGAGTAATACAGTCCCAGCTTCATGCCTTGTCTCTTACATTCCCTAGCTACGGCTTCAATCACATTCGTTTTATTTCCCGAACTTGCCACGTCATAATCAGTATATTTACTGTCCCAAAGACAAAAGCCCTCATGATGTTTTGCCACCAAGATGATATACTTCATACCGGCATCTTTCGCTGTCTTCACCCATTGACAGGCGTCAATCTCCGCAGGGGCATAAGTTTCCACCGGAAAAGATCCGTCTGACCATTCCACATCATGGAATGTATTGATACCAAAATGAATGAACATACCATACTTGCGCTTGATCTGATCTTTCTGGTATTTTGAAGGTTTTTCAGAAGGTATTGCAGTTGAGATACCCGGTTGTGCCTGTGCTACTTCCAACGAGCACAAGAATAAAAATAATAATAACAGTTTTTTCATATTGATTTATTTTTAGAATAAGTCTTGCTTTTTATCTCCATTCATCCGATTTATACACACCGATGACAGCATAACCTCATGCCTTATCCCTCACCTTGCGCACGTTGCTTTCAGACCGGAAACAGAATAGAGATTATAGTCCATATCCACTTTGCTTTCAATAACAGCAAAACAAAAAGTCTTTTATTTAATGGCAATTGTGCGGGGGATATTCCTAAATCAAGGAATCTCTTTATTGTGAACTTTCCGCATAATTTAACGAATAAAGTTCGCTTTTTCACGAACTTTCAAGAAAGGACTTCTAATTCTCCTATCCCATGTGGTAATTAAGGGTATCTAGCATTCCACTACCCTATATACATTCCCTTTGACAGTATGCACCCGCCCAACAGAGGCAGAATGCGGCTCAGACTGTAAGCGGTCATGCTCCTTATGACCGAAGGATGAATGGATTTCATACGCCCGAACAACTGGGTGACGGAAAAGGTCAGTACCTTCTGCAGATCATCCTCTACCATAGCGAAGCGGAAGCAGAGGCGGAATACTCCTCTTCGGGTACGTGTTTGTAGAACTTTAGCATAGTGCAGATGGGGGTCGGGCACATCGTTTTCCAGACATGCCACTTCGGTTACCTCGGTCAGTACATTGAAACAGAAGTGGTAGTGGGAGGTGAGAAAGGTGGTCACTTCCTGCATCAAGGAATGCGGCTTAGCCTTCTTCTGCACGTCTTTCAAGTGAGCAGAATTCTCCTCTGCTTTTCTGGCTGAAGCTGTCGAAAGGACTGATTCCACTTTTTTGCCGGGATTTCTCCTGAAAAACTATTCTTGTTATCCTGCAAGTTGCCTTTACCATTTTCAGCAAAGGTAGCGGAACTTGGCACAAGTTATGGCGAATCTTGGTACAGGATATAGTGCATCTTAGTACAAGTTGCGGTAGAACTTGATACACAGTACATACGTATATATAGGCATACGCTACCGTATGTACAGCCCGACACATACATACGTGTAGACTCATACGTCAGTAACGTGACAGGTCACATGTTACTAATGTTACCGGATGTGTTGCTTTGGTCGTTTACTTCAAAAGAACCGGTCGTTTTTTTAAAATGTCCTTATGTTTTTGGTAAATGCCAGCACCTTTACTTAAAAGGTCAGCATGTCTTGATGAAAAGGCCGGCATGTTTCATGAACCAGCTTAGCTGGTCCGACGGACAAGCCTATCATGTCCGGCAAACCAGCCAAGTCGGTTCATTACACTATCCTCTCACTATGCAGGTGTTCACTTTTCTCCTCTCATTCTGTCATTTCATTTAAAACACACTAGTTATCAATTGGTTAAAAACTGTAAGATCTCCCCTCATTCCCGTTTCATCTGTAGATTCTCCTCCCTTCACAGGAAGGAGTGAAGATACAGAGTGGAGGAAACTGAAAGGGGATGACGGGAAGTCCTGTCACTACCGGAACGCCTGTCAGCAGGGCGTTTTCAAAAGTAGATGAAAGGAAGAAAGAAGAATCTATCTGTTCAAAACCAGTCACGTATACTATCAATCTTTTAGATCAGCAAAACCTTGCAAAGTGGATTGGTCAGCAGGATGAATAGACCCATCTCCGCGAAGAGCAATATTCAACAAATAATTAGCTTTATTTTTCTGTGCATAATCATATTCAGCCTTCACTTTCACTGTAAAGATTCATTTTTCACCTCCACATTGAAAATCATTCCAGCCACTAACCTTTCCCAATCTTCTTTTTCCCAATTGTTTCACCTTCATATTAGGCTTGCCAAAATACACTTCTTTAACCAAAGTTTCCGTACCAATGAGCCGAACAACATACTCTTCACCTGTTTGGGTAGAGAAAGCCAATACACCATCCCCTCCTGTCTTTACGGAAACTTTCCTGCCATCTCTGCATCTCAACACTTCACATTTCTTGTCACCCCAAGGATTCTGTAATCGACAAAGATTCCCTTTTAAACTCTTCACACCTACTTGTGTAACCTCAGCCGAATTATTCCTACTTGCAGAAACGAGAAATGCCCCTCTTGCCAACAAAATAAATGCCATAGGAATAGAATCCCATGCAGCAGGCACAGCAGGGAACACTCTGATTTTCTCCTCGTTGCTTTGGAGCATCATTTCATTTATGCCCGTGCAATAATTGCTCATGGGTTCCATACCGCACTGAAAGAAATCATGTGAGCGTATCATATACGTGTCTTTCAACAGATTGTGCACAGAGGCAAGATCGTAAATATTGTCAGGATAACCGGTCACATTGTGCATCAATCCTTGTGGATACATCTGATGTACATTCACCCCGTTCCATATATACTTCAAGGCCACATCTCCTTCTCCCATTCGAGCGGCTATCTGCGGATAAGGATAATGCGCGTTACACTCGTCATCGTGTTTCAACAGATTCACAACAGCTTTTCCCAAGCGAGTGTCTTTATCATCAATACCAATCAGCCCTGCCGGAAAAGCTACGGCACCACCGTTACCCCAAATCCATGGAGAATAACGCTTTTCCGTATAATACTCCTCGGCAGGAGAGATTACTTCGCCACATTCACCAAACTGCTGATAGCCTCTTTCCCATAAATGATTGAGTACGTGACGCCACTGTTTCACCTCATCTTTGTCTACGTTCAATATTTCCGCCGCACGGATACAATCCTTGAAAAGCCTTTCGATGCAATTGCGGTCACTGATAGGATTCTTCACATAAGCGATAGGGGCCGACTCATACAAAGAAGCTTTCAAAAAATATTCATTTTTTTCTTCATCCCATTCCAACCTGTCTAAATAAAAATGAGAAGCTTTCTTCATAAACGTATATGCCCTTTCTTTCAAGAATTCCTCGTCTCCCGTAAATTCGTAATAATCCCAAAAGAGAGAAGCTATCTGTGAAGCAGGAGTAAAATTGTTCCTCAGATAGCGTTTGTCCTTTCCCCATTGTACACCGTTGAAATTATGCGCTTCGGTAATGAGCAATGCATCATGCTCCGCTCCATACTCCTTTGCCAGTTTCTCAGCAAACGGTATCATCTTGAAGTAAGTGTCGAGATAAGGTTTCATCAGCCGCCAATCGTTTTGCGCACACAATCCCCAATATTCCTGCTGCTGGTTCCAATGATGCGGTGTCCCCCAATTAAGTACATCACGGTTCCAACGCCAAAGTCCCCCATTAAAAGCCAACGGAAACTCACCTCGCGAACCAGCAGACATCAGATAGCGATGCAAGTAATAGATATTCTCCAAATAATCATCACCCAACTTCACAAACGAATTGGACCAGAAATTGCGATACCACTCATCTTTCTCGCGACGCAACTCATCTACCCCCTTCGCTTCTGCCTCATCAAGTAATTTCTTTGCTGCATTTACCGGATCCTTATCTTCGCGATCAGTCGCTACACTGACCATAATTGTGAATTTACATTTATTTGTCCGCCATTCGGCACGACGCATATTCACCGTTTCCGGTTCCTCGGACGACTCTACCACCCTGCAAGCTACAGCAAAGTGCAGTCCACCATCCGTTTCTTCCAATATCATTTCGCGAGCATCAGCCATTGCACGCATCTTACCAAGCCCCACTGAAGGGTTCTTCGCAAACCAACCTCCATACCATCCGGTAAAGGAACGGCTCCCCAGTCTTTCCAACGAAACCGTAGCTACCGAATGATTTCCCAACATTTCAGGATCAGGTATATTTTCACATTCCACTATCCATACATTACGATCTTGCGCCAACCAAGTACGAATAGTTGTAGCAGAATAACCCGTAACCGCACGATATGTATTCTCGGCATTTGCCAGCGATAACCGCCCCTCAAACTCTTCCAAATGCATCCAACTGAATACCGGTGCACCAAAATCGATCTTCAGACGAGCCGCATGCTTCAACAATGACATTCCGTATTCTTCTGGTTGTGCCTTTGTCCACAAATCATTTTTATTGATTTGCAATTCGATGCCATTGTCATGATTCCACACCATGCCGCCTATATCACCATTACCCATCGGAAAGCCTTCCGCCTCCAGTTGCGTAGGTGAAAAATAAACGATATCATGTTTGGAGAGGTAATCGTCATCTACCTCAAAAGGAGCAGACTGCATTTTCAAATAAGTATAATCTATATTTTTCGTATTTGCCGCTATTCCTCCGGCAAGAAAGAAATACAACATAATCAGTTTTTTCATATTCATGGTATTTACAGAATACAACTGTGCTTATCTAAAATAAAAGATGTTACATACACAAACAGAAAAGACATAAAAGAGAAGGGTTCCTTACACACTCTCTTTTATATCTTCTCCTTAAAAATGATTCTCTTTTTTATATTAATATCCTATAGCCGGTTCATTAGCTATTTTACTCCAACCCGGATTTTGATAAATCGTTGAACTTTCCAAGTCATCAGGATTTGAAGAGGTAAGTGTAAAGTTGATAGCAGAAATAGGCTCTAAGTAATTGGCTGGTATCCAGGTATAACCATCGTATAACAAGTTATTCTTTTTTACAATCTGATTAACACGCAAATAACTGCTGTTTTCTTTGTTGGATACATTAGGTTGCTTATCTGAAGTACCTTCTGGAATCAACAAACTATTACCAGCTTCATCAACATACAATTTTTCCAGTTCGCCACCCCATAAATTAAATCCTTCAACTTGATAATTTTCTACTTGGTCCAAAGCACGCCAACGTTTTAAATCACGCATACGGGTACCTTCACTCATTAGTTCTACGCGTCTTTCACGACGAATATTATATAAGGTGGGGTCTACTAACTGACCGGCAGAATACTTAGCCCAATCATTTTCTTTAGACAAATCGGTAGCAGCAATTGTCATATCGATATTATCAGACACACCTGCACGACTACGAATCTCCTTCCAATACTTTATCGCTTTTGGATCCAAGCTTCCATTTTTTTCATAGCAAGCTTCAATATAATTCAAGTTAGCTTCAACAGATCTGAAAAGAAGACATCCATACGTATTGACTGCACCAGAACCGATTACAACTTGAGCTGGATCATAAGTCAAGAATTTACGAACCGTATAACCTGTCGGGCATCTATCATTGGTCTGCTCCAATATCTTAGGATATTTATATGTCTCATATGGATCAAGCCTTGAACAATCACTAGGAGCACCCATAAATAACTGTAAACGGTCATCTCTGTCTTTTTTAACATTTTCAATCGTCACGTCACCAGCATAGCCAGAATTTGGCGCATAAATAGGCAATCCATTCTTCATTAAACATGCATCTACTAAACTACGAGTATATCCTAAATCCCCTCCTCCTTTGCAAAGATAAGAACTTACACTATGAGTAACACCCTGCACAGAACTGTATGCTCTCCAAAACAAGACTTCATCTATCGGTTCCATATCAACAGCCGAAAACATTTCAAAATAAGGATTCCAGTTATAAGGATTCGAGTCCGGATTATATATACCGGTATTTTTTGTCAATGAAATACGATCGGCTACTTGAGCAGAAGCATCCATTGCCTGTTCCAAAAACCAATCTACTTCCTTGTCTATATCAATAGAAAAGCCAGCATTATATTCTTGCTGTGCTCCTGGCCATCCCGGACCACCCGGCACACGGTCTGTACCTTTATGGTATTTCAACCAGGTAGCCTCAAACAAAGCTACACGAGACTTAAACAACAATGCCACATTTTTTGTCAATCTATTCTTACCATTATCGGTAGTCAATGACATCAATTCAATAGCTCTATCTAAATCCTCTATAATAAAACGAGCCACTTTATTACGAGGCTGTCTTTTACTTTCCTCCTTCAACACTTCTGTTTCATCAGGTAATACTTCCGTTACAATAGGAAAATCACCGAGATTTACCAATTTATTGAAATACTGGTAGGCACGCAAAAAATACATTTCTCCAATGTAATGTTTTATCATTACTCCATCGCCTTTTATACTTCCGCCCTCATACTTGGGTAATACTTGTTGGAAGAAATAATTCGCTTTACGGATTTCTGTAAAATCCCATGCTCCTTTATCAGCAGGAGTACGTTTTTCTCCCGGTACCCACAACGCGGTAGAAGCATCCGTTGCGGCCTGGTCATCCGAATTGTTATCAGTTTTTACTAAAGAGATATCAAAATTAAGATAGGATGGGAATTTATATTGTTGAATAGAATAGGCAGCCAAATCACTTTCTGAATTAAAATAAGCATCCGGGGTTATTTTATCCAACGGTTCACAATCTAGAAAATCATTGCAGGATGTCAATACCACTGAGGTAAATAACATGGCTACAGAAGCTACTGTATTTTTTATGTAAGACATATTGTATTTCTATTTAAAAATTAACATTCAAGCCAAAAGATATCACTTTAGATAATGGATAAGTCTTTCCTGATCCCCAATCTCCGGCAGCTAGTGTTTCAGGATCAAACATACTGGCCAGGCTGGTTCCAGTCCACAAATTATCACCAGACACATATACACGGCATCTATTAATGTGCAATTTATTAATCCATTGTTTAGGTAATGTATAACCAATCTGTAAATTCTTCAAACGGATATAAGACGCATCTTGCAGATAACGAGTTTGTACCTGATGATTCTTGTTGCTGGTAAAGTCCGGTCTCGGATAATACCCGTTCAGATTAGCTCCCATAGGATGGCCCTCAGGACGGAAATAATCAAAATGTTCTTCCATCGCCATTGATTGCCAGATATTATTTACAGCTCCCCAAAAGACAGCACCATTAGTTCCTACAATCGGAGCATAATCTCTTTTACCTACTCCCTGAAAGAAGATAGAAACATCAAATCCTTTATAAGAAGCATCCAAAACCAATCCAAAATTATAACGGGGAGTAGAATTACCAATAATCCTTTGATCGCCCGGATCAGCTAATGTACCTTTACCACCATCTACTTTGCCGTCACCATTTATATCAGCATACATAATATCACCGGCACCCCATTTGTTTCCTAATTGATTTTGGCCACCATTAGGTAAAGATGCCAAATGCTCTTTCATTTCTTCATCTGTTTTTGCAATACCTAATGAAGTATACCCCCAAATTTCTCCACTCATTTTTCCTGCATACCAGTCACTGAAAGCATTTGTAGTATTGGGATATTTCACCACTTTTTGCTGGGCATCAGCCAAATTAAACTTCACTCCATAATCTACTTCTCCTATTCTATCGCGCCATGAAAGTTCTATTTCAAAACCATAAGACTTCATATCAGCATTATTTACTATAGCAGGAGCAATACCCAAAACTAAGGGTAATTGTGGAGCAGGACCTACCATATCGACAGTCTTGCGTACAAAATAGTCAAAAGAACCTGTCAATCTATTAGAGAAAGCACCAAAATCAAAACCTACATTAAAAGAACGCACACGTTCCCATGTCAATAATGTACTAACCAATGAAGGAATATCTGCCGTATTTGTTTTTCCTCCATTCACCAGCCAATTACCGGAATTGCTTTTCACGGGTAAGATTTCATAGAATGGGTACAAATTCGATGTATTTTGATTTCCCAATTCACCCCAAGAGCCTCTCAGTTTAAATTGATTGACAACTGATTCCAGCGGTTTCCAAAAATTTTCTCTGGCCACATTCCAACCTAAAGAAAATGAGGGGAAAAAGTTCCAACGCTGATCTTTCATAAAACGGGAAGTTCCATCATAACGTCCATTTACTTCCAGCAAATATTTCTCCTTATAATTATAATTCAAGCGCCCAAAGAAACCGGCAGTAGCCCAATGGTTATAACCGCCCCCCGCTACGTCCTGCTCAGTAGAAGTATCAATTGTAGGTAAATCTGGTACAATAATGCCATCACGCTGAGCACTTAAAGTCCTCACATTTTGATGCTCGGCATTAAATCCACCCATTACTTTGAAATAATGGTCACCCAACTGGCGAGAGTAATCCGAGAAAAGATTGACTGTATAAAATTCATTCTTTGTTCCTTTTTCAATTACTCTGGACTGACCTGGCTGCGTCGCATTAGTGATAGCTATAGCATAAGGTTCTCCATTGGCGTCATGGGCATAAACAGCTTGTCTGTCAGTATGAGTAAAATTAGTTGTAATACGCATATTACCCTGTAAGTGAATATTCCATCCAGGCAATGGAGTGACATCCAACTGCAATTGTTGGAAGTTCTGATCCAAATCTTCCTTCATTCGTCCTCCTTCTTTTAATGGTATAATCTCACTGTTATCCGCCCAATATCCTTGTGGGTCAGTAACAAACGCATTAGGCCATTTACGCATTATTTGGTGGAAAAATAATTGATTCAAATAAGAAGGAGCTTCATAATTAGTACGAAACCATTTGGTATTATAAGAGAGACTTATGTTTTTGTTTATTTTCGCATTGATTTTCCCATTTACAGAATAACGATAATAACTTTCGTCAGCATAATTCAACAAGCCTTCCTGATCCATAAAATTGCCGGACAGATAATAAGAAAAACGTTCCGTACCACCACTCAAGCTCAAGCTGTGTTCCTGAGACATGGCATGGTCTTTGAAAAATACATCATACCAATCGGTATTAGCATTTGCCCAGTTGTGTGTATATGTATTTGAAGTTGTAACCGGAATAATTTTTCCTACTTCTCCACGCTGATAAGCCAAAACATTAGCTATTTGCTCATCACTAAAATAAGCTGCCTGTCCACCATTAGTACGTGCATCATTATAATAATGCATGAAGCGATAGGAATCCATCATATCATAATCAGTAAGAGGACTATTAAAACGAATATTAGTATTATAGCTTACTACCGGTTTACCAGTCTTTCCTTGCTTAGTTGTAATCAAAATAACCCCAAACGGAGCGCGAGAACCATAAATAGAAGAAGCCGATGCATCTTTCAATACAGAAATGCTTTCAATATCCAACGGATTAAGCAAGTTCATATTACCCTCTACACCATCTATCAAAATCAATGGAGAGCCAGTGGAGCCTTTACCGATTGTCCCTGCACCACGAATAGATACGGAAGGAGTATTATTCAACTGTCCACCTTTAGCGTCAACCCCAAAGGTCATTCCCGGTACTAATCCCTGTAAAGCCTGAGATACATTTTGTACAGGACGAGATTCTAAAGCCTTTTCCCCTACTTGACTGACAGCACCTGTCAAATTCACTTTTTTCTGTGTTCCATACCCTACTACTACCACTTCATCCAACACTTCTGTATCTTCTTTTAAAGTCACAGTGACAGGGACACCTACTTTTGATTTCACAACAGACTTACTATAACCTATATATGAAATCTCTAAAGTAACTTCCTTATTAGAAACCACCAATTCAAAGTTTCCATCCATATCAGTCACAGTACCGTTTGTAGTCCCTTGTTCCAACACAGTAGCCCCGATCACGCTTTCTCCCATATTGTCCACTACTTTTCCGATTACTTTAAAAGTAATCTGCTGCACAGTCTGTGTATTGTCAGCATTAGTAGTCAAGACAATCTTCTTATCCAAAATGGAATATTTCACATTTGTACCTTTAAATACCTTCTCCAGCACCTTAAAGATATCACCGTTACGGGAAGTGACTGATACACGACGATTTAAATCAATAAGCGTATTATCAAAGAAGAAATCAAATTCTGATTGTTTCTCAATTTCTTTCAAAATTTCCCCTACAGTCTTATTCTGTACCTCCACATTGACTATATTCTGCGCATACGATTCGGATGCATGAGCCAGTCCTAGGGAACAAGCAAAGAAAAGAGTAAATAGTTTCATAGTTCTTGGGACTTTCTTCGAGGAGAGCCATAGACGATTTGGTATCCTCGAAAATTGGATACTACAATTATTTTTCATACTTTTGTAATGACTTAAGTTTTAAAATTAGTTGATTAAGCTTGTCGCCAAACAAGCTTTAATTTGAAAACCGATTTTCCATACGGGAAGATACGCTAATATTTTCCCGTATGTTTTTTGTTACTTTAAGGTGATAGTTCTTTCATATTATATTCAATTTAAGGTTATTTGATTAATAAATCTCTATATGGGTCTTTTTTTGCGACGCATCCTTACCGTCTACATATTTCCAGTGTATATTGGAAGATAATTTAAAGTATTCCAGAATACGCTCCAAACGCTGACTGGTAAAAGTCCCGGTAAAAGCAGCCTTACGTGCAGGATTTTTCTGAATGAACACCACATTATATCGCTTTTCTAAAATCCGTAAAGCATCCTTCAAAGAAGTATTATCAAAAATAATCTTGCCGTCCTTCCATGAAGTTTCCGTTTCACCGGAAGTCTCAAGTAAACGTGCTGTACCTTTTTTTGAATCATACACAACTTTCTGACCGGGGTTTAACACAATCTGTTTTTTGCGGACACCTTCTTGGAAACTGAAGTTGACTTTACCTTTGATTAAAGTAGTAGATACCTCAGGAGACTCTTCGTAAGCCTCTATATTAAAACTGGTTCCTAACACCTCTACCTGTGAACGGTGAACCGTAGACACAATAAAATGTTTCTCCACATCTTTAGTTACTTCAAAATACCCTTCCCCCTTCAACTCAACTTTTCTCTCCTTGCTATTCTTAAAAGAAGAAGGATATCGCAAAGAGGATTCTGAATTCAAAAAAACCACCGTACTATCGGGTAACACTACTGAAGTAGTCATTCCCGGGTTTGTCCTAGCTTCCAACATTTGTACATCTGCATCCTTTCCACCATAATGTTCTACCAAAAAAGTAGCAAGCAGTGGGAGAAATAACACGGCAGCAACACGCTGTGCCCACTCCCACCAAGCCACCTTCCTTCTTTCAGTCTTTTTACCTTTTACCTTAACTAAAGCCTTTTCTGTATTTACATTATTAATTACATGAACGGTATCAGCCGCTAAATAAAGTATTTCCATCTGCTTTACTATCCGGCGATTTTCTTCAGACTCCTTCATCCAATCTTTTACCAGTCGCTGCTCTTCTACCGTTGCAATACCCTCACAATAACGGGGAAGTAACAATTCTATATTCGTTTCATTATACTCCATACGTATGTTTTTAAGTCCTTCTACTTATATGGCAAGCGAGAAAAACACATTCCTAAACAAATATGCATTTATTTTCAAAAATATATTTTCATAGAGAAACTTTTTCAGGATTTTCACAAGTTACATACCGTACAACTACTTCAGGAGCCTCTCCCACTTCTAGTTCACAAGAAAAAGATAGTTCTTCTCATCCACCTTTTGCAAATGCCATTCGAACTGCAGATCTTTCAAACGCTGTTTTTGTTTTTCGGTGAAGACTTAAGCCTCATGTAGTATATCCTAATGTTTGATAGCTTGTAGCAATCGGTCTATTTGCCCATACCGATTTAAGATAGTGGTATTAATCATAACCGGCATCAAAACCTGCCGCCTCGGACAAAGCCCCTCCACATCCTCCAAAGTAGAACATTCAAATTCCCGGTCGACCAATCGAATAAGAAACCATCCAAACATACGTGGAAAAAGATTCCTTTGAAAAAAATTTTGGTTCTTAATTCTATTAGCCATTTGTTCCGTACGCATAACTTCTCCCCAAGGCTCACCTCAATTCATTCTTGTGTGAATACGCCATAAATTATAATTCAAACGACTGGCGTCATTTATTAATTATAATTAAACTGAGTATAACAACGGGGCGCAAAGCGGGAAATAGCGTATTCGTCATGCCCGGTATAGGAACATCCCTCCAATCTATCAAAAGAAATCTGACTTAAGCCGATCCTATTCATCAAATCGGCAATCCGGTCTGCCAATGTATCTTGTAAAGCTAAATCCCGGAAAAATACCTTATAGACATGATCAGATAATTTATATAAAGGAGTTTTTGAAGAATGATCTGACGCTTTTGTCATGAAAGCTCCCCTTTTGCAATCCTTCAATAAAAAGAAGTCAGTTTCTTTTTCCATCTTGTTATATATAATAAGTTTATTGTCTATCTGAAGAGTATTCAATGATAGAGGAATTTCAAACAAATCACTTTTCTGAATGCGGATATCTGTCTGGCTTTCGGTGATATCTTCTTTTAAACTCCGAAACACAGCTTAACTATCCTTGGGAAAGTTGTCCACCACTAAGCAATGATTGGGGATGGACACCTAATGCTCCCTTTAAATCACCACAAAAAATTATTAATATTTTAATAGGAATCATTGCCAAAGGAGGTTGTTTATTATTAGGAGTAGGTCTGACGCCATCAAAGACGAAGTAATAAAACGTTTACATGAAACGGAAAAGCCATTTATGCCACTCGTACAACTCCTATATATAACAATGAGAATATATGGTTCACTGCAGACAAAAACGGAAAAACTTTATATGCTATTTACGCTTTATCAGAAGGAGAGGAACTTCCAGAAACAATAAATGGGCCGGCAATATTCCTAACGGTAAAATGATTCCACTACAAGGCAATAAAAATATAAAATATACCAAAGACAAAGGTGTTCTTACCCCGTAACCTCAAAAACGAACCGATAGTATTATGCTTCAAAGTAAAAAATAATTAAATATATTTCCTATGTGCCCTTTGGGCATACATAATACCCAAGGGCACACTACAAACGACTTTAATCAAGACTTCCTCTAAAATAGTATTCCATAGAATAGAATTACTGAAATACAATATATTTTTTTAGTTTTAAAAGATTATATTTGCACACAAATCAACCTTTAAATAATGAAAACGGAGTATAACTATGAAGACCAATCCCTATTATTAGCCATCAAAAATGGCAATGAGAAAGCATTTGATACACTTTTTAGGAAATACTATCCCATGTTATGTGCATACGGAAACAAATTCGTAGAATTAGAAGATGCAGAAGAATGTGTACAAGATGCCATGCTGTGGCTTTGGGAAAATAAAGATATGCTAGTCATTCAGTCTTCATTAAGTAATTATTTATTTTCTATTGTACATCATCGTGCTATAAACCGTATCAAACAGCAAGAAGTAAAAAGCCGGGTCGAAAACTATTTTTATGAAGAGATGCAATCCCTAATAGATGACACTAATTTTTATCTTATAGAAGAACTGACTATACGTATCCAAGAAGCAGTAGAAACACTTCCTGAATCCTATAAAGAAGCTTTCGTAATGCATCGCTTTAAAAATATGAGTTATAAAGAAATAGCAGAAATTTTAGGAGTATCACCTAAAACCATAGACTACCGCATTCAACAGGCACTAAAACAATTACGTATTGAATTAAAAGATTATTTACCCTTTTTATTGCCTCTATTGATAAAACACGTCTGAACATATACACATTCATTCTTCTCCACCAAATAATTCTAATAATAATTTCTAAAACATAATTAGGAGTCCCATACAAATCGAGACTCCTAATAAAGTTATACAAAAGACATACTAATAAAAGTATTTCATCATTCTACCGACGGCACCTCCAAGATACTACCATAACGATGATATTCAAATGAAATACTTTGCTCTTTGATGTAATGAATCAATTCCACACGTCCATCTTTCACCGGTTTAGCTGTAGCAATATACTTATCAATACGTGCAGCTTCCTCATACATTTCCATCGGAATATCCGCCCCACAAGTACGGATACGCTCATAGTTCTTCATTGATTTCAGGAATCCGGCCAACGCTTCTTCTTTTAAAGGACATCCCAAGGAAGCCAATGCAGCTGTACGATCATCACCGGGCTCAAAACTAATGCTCAATGGAGTATGACAAATTCTGGCAGCCAAAGCAATCATCTTTGCATCTTCATTGTTATCTCCCGGAAAAAGACGCAAAACCATATTCTTTAAAGGCAGATAGCGGAATGCATTTTGTTCGCCATACAGATTATTGACATCACGCGCATGCGCAAATTCCTGCTCGTATGCCTTCACATAACTTTGTGTATAGTCAGTGGTACTGCCTAGTTTATCTGTAATCTTTACAAAACAAGCACAATAGTTAGGACCACCCGCTTTCACACCGCCACCAAAAGCTGACAATTTCATTCCACCGAACGGCTGACGATTTACAATGGCCCCCGTTATACCACGATTGATGTAAAGATTACCTGCCATAATTGAATCTTTCCATAATTTCTGTTCACCTTCATCCAGACTCTGTAAGCCTGAAGTCAAACCATAATCCAAACTGTTTACCCAATTGATGCCTTGCTGCAAATTTTCAATACAAACCACACTCAGCATCGGACCGAATAATTCGGTTCTGAATGAATAGTTACCGGGACGTACCCCCCACTTCACTGTAGGAGCCAATACATATTTATGCTTATCAAGAAAACGAGGTGGAACCAGCCAGGACTCCCCTTTTTCCAATTCCAAAGCTTTCAATAATTTATCATTCTTATTGGTAATCATCGGACCTACCACATTCCCTGGATTCCATACACTACCCACCTTCATACTAGTTGCGGCATCTTTTAACTTATCCTGAAAGTTCTTGTCCTCATAAACTGAGCGTTCTACCAGCAATAAAGAACATGCGGAACATTTTTGGCCGGCATTGCCAAAAGCAGAAGCCACAATATTCATAATAGCATGGTCACGGTCACCGGAAGCCGTCAAGATAATTGCATTCTTACCACCGGTTTCTGCCGACAATGGAGTAGCCGGATTACTGCGTGCAATATTTTGAGCAGTATCTGTCCCTCCTGTCAAAATAATATGTTTGACAGCCGGAGCCGTAGTTAATACCTTTAATGCCTCACGGTCTGTAATGATAACCTGCAAAGCCTCTTTAGGCACACCTGCATCCCAAAATGCCTTGGCAAACAACCATGCCACAGGGGCAGCAACAGTCGCCGGTTTCAAAATTACAGTATTTCCTCCTACTAGTCCTGCCACAATACCACCAATAGGTATAGCACACGGGAAGTTCCACGGAGAAATAACCAAAATAGTCCCTTTAGGAGCAATGTCCACATCCGGTAGTTCTGCAAACTGCTTCATGCTAGTGCTATAAAAACGAGCATAATCGATACCCTCCGACACCTCCACATCCCCTTCCACTACTGTCTTCCCTGTCACGACACACATACAACCTATCAAATCACCACGCATCTCACCCAGTCTGTTGGCAGCTTCATACATTATTTTATGCCGTTCCTGCAATGTAGTCTTTCTCCATCCGGCAGGATCTTTTTCGGCTATATCCAAAATTTTCATCACCTGTCCGGCATCAGCTTGTGACATTTCGCATACACAAACTTCATCATCCTGGCAACGGTCCATATATTTATGGCGTTTCTCACAAACCACCGTTTCAGCTCCTATCTGCAAAGGAATAATTTCAGGTGAATCCGTCGGCGACTTCTTCCACTTCGCAAAAATGTTCCGAACCCATTCCTGGTTCTGAGCCAAATCAAAATCAGTATCAGGTTCATTCTTCATTACATCAGCTGGTGGAACGGGAGTATAACGATGCAAGCGGTTTTGTGTACGGGCAGGAGTATGTGTAATAACATCTTTCATCTTATAAGCTTCCTCAAACTGGTTCTGTAAGAAACGCCAAGTATCCGTACCCGGTTTCAAATTGAACGAATGGGTCAGGAAGTTGTCCGGAGCCGTATTTTCATCCATACGACGGACCAAGTAAGATACTGCATTCAGGAAATGCTCATCTTTTACCACCGGTGCATATAGAATCACATGATTTCCCAATTGGGATTGAGCGCGCCATACATGGTCAGCCATACCTTCCAGCATCTCAAAAGTCATGTACTCCGCGCTTCCCAGCTTCTGACTCAACAGATAGGCGTATGCAATAGTGAACAAATTATGAGAAGCAACCCCCACATGCAACGCCTTTGCGTTTTCGGGTAATAAAGCACGTTCCAGAATATGCAAATAATTGGCATCCACTTCAGTTTTCGATGTCCTTACAGGATTAGGCCAGCCACGAAGGGAAGAAATAACCGTTTCCATTTCCAAATTACAGCCTTTCACCAGTCGCATCTTTAATGGTGCACCCCCATCAGCCACACGCGCTTTGGCAAATTCTAATAATTCAGTCTGAAATTCGTATGCATCGGGAAGATAAGCCTGCACAACGATGCCTGCCGAATAGTTTTTAAACTCCGGTCTGCTCAACACTTTTTTAAACAAGCGTAATGTAAAGTGAGCGTCCTTATACTCCTCCATATCCAGATTGACAAACTTGGAGCGTTTTACACCGTTCTCATCCACGTAAGGAAAGTCAATTGCTTTCTGATACAGTGCACACATACGTTTCACCAGCTCCGGAAAGCTTTCTTCATAATTCAGCGCATGAGTCTGCGCGTAGATACCCGATATTTTCACAGAAATATAATTGATATCAGGAGCTTCCAAGGCTTCCAGATAGTGGAAATAACGATGATCCGCTTCTCCGTTTCCTAAAACGACCTCGCCTAACAAATTCACGTTCTGACCAATCTTTTGTTTGAAACGGGTAGCCAGATGATCTGTCAATTTAGGACGCGCTTCGTTCAGAATTACTTTAGAAGTATCCATACGAAGACGCTTCTTTATGATTGGTATGGCTATGAAATCAAAATGATGACCAAAAGCTTGGTACATCTTAAAAAGGAAAGCATCACGCTTATTCAAGAACTCAGGTACACCATAACGGTCTATCAGCTTCTTGATACGTTCTGCCAATTTCTTACGATCACGAATTTGAGAAGATTCGTCCAGCATCTTCACCAAGAACTTTTTGTCCTGTGGCCGTTGTACCATAACGGCATATTTATGCTGTTCTTTACGTTCCTCACTAGTGATGGTTTGTTCACACGTGTTATAAAGCTTCAGTACCCATTCTTGTACTTCGGCGATAGTCGGTCTGTTGTCCATAGTAAACTCATGTTAATGTGTAAGAATTAAGGATTAAAAAAAATCATAGGTAACAACTAAAGACATGAGCATCGTAGGACTGAACATAACGGCACGATACCGGTGCAAGGTCTGGAGAGCTTGCTGTGAAAACCGGTCAAATATAAGTTCTCTGCCCATAAGATGATTTCCTTAGAAAATGTAATTGTTCACATGCAAATATACACTAATTCTTTTATTATCAAAGGAAAAAACAAGAAATTATAAGAACTCGTTTAATTTTCATCAGCATTGTCATCAGTTTCACCGAACTTTAATTGATTTCTTTCAGTAAGACAGGTTCTAATCTGGACATTAAATATCCAATTCAAAGAAAGTAGGCTGATTGGAGGTCTCGCTATAGCCTTCCAACAGATATAAATCTGTACAGGCCACATGGATAGTGAATAAATAATTAACAGTATGTGGATAATATCCTTCGGGTAGAGCGATGCAATATAACTTACCTACCGTTTCCTGCACCCAAGAATAAGACTTTTTTTTAAAATCGGCTATAAACGCCGCTTTTCTGAAATGGTCCGAGATTTCACGTAAATAAAACTCACCTATATGATAGGCATTAACCAGATTAGGCTCATGGTGTGCAAATAACCAAAAATCATCCTGCAAACGAATACCTATCAAAGATCCTATATTAGAATGAATGCTATATAGAACAGATTCTCCACTATACAAACCATCCCGACATACAAACGCCACCTTCTCCAAGCAATAAAATATATCATAGGAAAGACCTTCATGCTCAACTTTCCAATGAAACAGACCCTTCTGTATCTGAAGCGCATACATCGGAACTGTCCACTGCCCGCAATCCAACAGGCACAATACATCGCAACCTCTTATCAACCTATGATAATCAGCCACACATTTATCCTGCGAATTCCAAACAATAATTTTCATCACTCAGGCTAGTTTTATCCATTCATTTTTATGGTAGAAACATAAAAAGAGACGTGGGACCTGCTTAATATTTTATCTGCCTTAGAGGTATCCCCATACCAGCTGCACAAATAATAACAACAGTGTCCCACGTCTTTATGAATATACTAATCCTGTAAAGGAGTATAAACACAAGACGTGAGCGCTTGTTGTATTACACTTGTGCAGCTTTGAAAATTGGGGATTTTCTAAGACAAGGTAATATTTTAAACGCTCTTAATTATATATGTCCCTTCTTGTTTTCAAATGAATATTCATCTGTTTTCAAGAATTGGTACAAAGTTAAAAAAAGAGTTCTGATTAAAGTGAAATTAATCTATTTTTTTAAATAAATAATAACCCGGATGAATATCTGAAAGAGTTATTCCCCCATTACAGTAGCCACAATCTTGCGACCGCCTCCATGGTTGCGGAACTCACAAAGGTAAATTCCCTGCCAAATACCCATATTCAGTCGACCATCTGTAATAGGAATAGTAAGACTAGCTCCTATAATGGTTGACTTTGCATGGGCAGGCATATCATCCCAACCTTCCAAAGTATGTTCGTAATAGGGTTCGCGTTCCTTTATCAAGTGATTAAAAATAGATTCCATATCCGTACGAACATCCGGATCAGCATTTTCATTGATACTTAATGCCGCACTGGTATGTTTGATGAACAAATAAAGCAAACCTATTTGGGGAAGTGGAGGCAAATTGCGCACCACTTCATCAGTAATCAGGTGAAATCCCCTAGTACGGGGACGAAGCGTAAATTCTGTCTGAGATACCATAACTATTATCAACCTTTATGCATCCATATAGATGCCACTTTACGACGTACTGCTATTATATTAAACAAAGATACACCCACAAAAAGCAAAATACCTATAACCATGGCTGGTCCCAGATTTCCTTCTTCCAACTGTGGAAATAACTTTTCTATCATATCCATATAGCTATTCCGCACATAGATCACAATTCCCACCGATAAAAACAACACTACTGCATTGAGGCCCAATGTCAGCATTTGATAGGGAAGCGCCACCTTAGCCGGACTGTAACCTATCAATAACAGATTCTCCAACTTAGACGTATTCTTCTGCAGTAACAAGTAAATACTGAGCATCAAAATATAGAAAGAGAGTACACTGATAAGCAAACCTACAGAAAGCACAATTCCTACAATCACTTTCAAGAACCAGGTAGTCTTTCCCGCATCCAACTTGTCATCTTCTGTATCATATCCCTTGTCTTTAAAGAACTTGGCAATACGGTCGTCCGTAGGATTGTTCACTTCTACAATCAGTCGTGACGGTTCGCTTTTCTGCCCCGGAGCAAACTCATTGTTAGCCCACGCCATAAATGTTTCCGGAACAAGAATCGTATTCAGGCGATTGGAGAAACCTGCTATTTTTCCTTTAAAGTTTTCCGTATGCCCTGCACCAGTAATACGTATATCCAAATTAACCATACCCATCACCCCTTCCGACAATTGCGGCAGGCTCCGGCTTTGTGCAAAACCAAAGTTATACAGATTCAGATAATTACGGGGAATAATGATAGGAACAACCCGTTCATTTTCATCAAACTCCCATTTATCCAAGTTCACATCCACATACTCATCGGGTACAGACTCAAAGAACATGGCTGTAGACATGTGCAACCCCACGTTCTCCATCCCCATGCCTGCCGACACTTTAAATTGGGAAGGCATAAAAGCCCCTACTCCTTTGGTAAACGGCTGTTCGCTGATTTCAGCAATGTCTTGTTCGGAAAAAGTCTTACTTTTTCCGACAAAGGAGCCCAATGTACTTACCTTTTTGCTTACTATCACATAGTCTTTCTTCATGAAACTGTCACCTTCCGTAAAAACAGGCAACACATCTTTATAAAACTGGGCACTCAGCAACACAATGACCATGCCGCACAGATTGGCAAAGAAAAAACCCGCCAATTGTGGGAAACTGATATGCTGACGTAATAATTTCCAAACCAACCTCATAGTTTCAACGTTTTTGTGTAGTTCAATTCCAAATGCTTGCCGATAGAGGTCACAATGATACCTGCCCCCTGTCTATCCGCTTCCTCCACCAATATCCGGGACATAATCCGTCCGTTTTCTTCATCCAAATGGCTGATAGGTTCATCTAGAAAGATAAAATCGAAAGGTTGACAAAGTGCGCGGACCAACGCCACACGCTGCTGTTGCCCGAAAGACATTTTAGCTACCGGTGTATCCCATTTATCGGCAATACCGAACTGTTCAAACCAAGCCTTGATTTCTTTTTTAGATTTAAATCCGGTCAACGAATTCTTCAACTGCACATTCTCCCACGTTGTCAGCTCCGTGAACAAACGCAATTCCTGAAACAACATGCTGATGGAACGTTTCCGAATCTCCACCCAGTCATGCACCGAAAGACTACGGATGTTTTTCTCGCCAAAACAAATGATACCTTGATAGTCGTTACGATATCCGTATATGTAGCTGCAAAGCGATGATTTCCCAGTGCCGGATGCTGCTTCCACCAAATAGGCTTCCCCACGTTGCAGGGTCAACAACTGATGCCAGACATCGGATATAATAGAATCCCTCCCTGCAAAAACAGCAGGAAGGGTCCGTTGTAATTCTATAGTATTCATAAGTTCTCTAATCCATGTACGATCAACTGTAGCACGTTGACTTCTTTATCTTTCATAACAATATTTATTCGACCGCTTCTCCAATCGGGAGCCATCACATCCACATAGTCGCAAGATCCCAAAATAGCATTAAACACGGCGGCATCACTACCCAGCATACGGGTTAACCGAGGATTCTCCTGAACGTCCTTCACCAACTGCGCCGCATTGAACGCCATAAAGAAACGGTTTTTCACCACTTCTCCGGCCCAAGGAGTATTCTGCAAAGAAACTCCGTAACGGCGGCCTGCCTCATCTGCCAGTCTTTCATTGTTCGAGATATAAAGCAGATTATCCTTCACACCAAACCAAATGCTCTGGCGATACATACGGAACTCATATTGGTCTTTGCCCGTAGAGTTCAATTGCATCTGCCCACCGGTCATAGCCAACAAAGGTCTCAGGTCTTCGAAGGACTGCAAAAAGTCTTTATTCGTTACATCAGCATAAATCAGCAAGTCATTATTTGACAAAGAACTATAGCCAACAGCAACATCCCCATGAATAGAAGAGAATATACCTTCAATATCTATTGGCAACATCGGATTATCCAACGCTTGCTTGATGGTAGGATTTTCGCAAAGTAAATCATAAATTCCTTTTCCATCGATATTACCACCTGCCCAAACCAACATATTAGCAGGGAAATACTCCAAATAAGCTCCTTTGATGAGTGCGGAAACAGCCGACTGCTTTTCATACATAGCAATCAAATCCTTATTTTCAATCAATGTTTCCATCTTCACTACAATTTTACCTTTTTCGAAAGTAGCGGAAACCAGATATTTGATATCTTCCAATTTCAAATAGGCAGGCATTCCCATTCGCATCTGCATGGTAATATCATTAGGAATAAATGACATATTCATCACAGTGACAATTTCACCCTTCGACGAGGCCAACTTACCAAAGTCTGTGGTCTTTACATAGCTGTTTTCAGCATCCTGGCGCATCAATGAAAGCAAACTTCCTTTCAAGCTGAGAGCATCTCCTTTATTACTTCCCATCAACAGGAAAGTGCCCTTATTAAAAGCGCACAGCGCCGTACCCATCTGTGTCCATGTACATCCGCTTTCGCTTTTCAATTCCGTACATATCTGCTCCTCCTTCAACGCCTCCAGCAAATCTTCCACTTTACCTTCATCATCTACTTTTGCCAATAAAGCAAAAGCATTAGAATGAGGAGTAATGAACATATATACTTTATCAGTAAAAGACAAGCCGGATTCAGACGGGCTTTTAATAATCTTCTCGGCAGTTTTATAGGCCTCTCCTTCCAGACCGCTTTTTAATGCGTCCGTCAGTTTGGCTACCACCTTTTCTCCCCCTTTACCGTTTATGCCACTCTTCTCTGCCATTGTTTTGAAATCGAATGACATGACCATTGCCGCATCCTTAGGAATAGCATTGGCATATTCACTTTTAGACGAACAGGAAGCCATAAGCAGCATGATCGCCACCAATGCAAATCCCCAAATACCTTTTCTCATATTCTTATTTTTGGTTTAATAAATTCAGTGTATGACAGGCTACCAATGCGGCTGTTTCCGTGCGAAGACGGGACTTTCCCAAACTAACAGGCTGAAAACCTGCCGCTATAGCCTTAGCCACTTCTTCCTCGCTAAAATCCCCTTCCGGACCTATCATCACCAAAGCATCTTCTCCGGAACGCAATATATCTTTCAACAAAAGTTTTTCCCCTTCATAGCAATGGGCGATGAACTTCTGCCCTTTAAAATCCCGTGAAACAAACTTATTAAAGTCCGTCATTTCATTCAGTACCGGCATAGTCGCCTTTAACGATTGTTTCACTGCCGATACCAGAATTTTTTCAATACGTTCTTTCTTGATTACTTTCCGCTCGGAATAACGGCAGTTCAAGAAAGACAGTTCATCAAAGCCTATTTCAGTCGCTTTCTCTGTAAACCATTCAGTACGATCCATATTTTTAGTGGGAGCCATGGCAATATGCAACCACCCGTTCCACCCTTTTTCCTGCGGAATCGCTTCCGTTACCTTCACTTGGCAACGTTTACCGCTTGCAGCACTGATTACAGCCTTGTAAAAACAACCTTTTCCATCAGTCAACATTATCTCATCGCCTATGGAAAGACGCAAAACCCGTAAACAATGTCCTGCTTCCTCTTCTGGAAGTTCAAGGTTACTCGCTATATCAGGGGTATAAAAAACATGCATAGTTCTTCTTGTTTTTCAATTTATATATCAAACTATCGTATTCTCCTCCTCTTGTTCCCGTCGTTTTATCTCATCACGCAAACGGGATGCCTGCTCATAATTCTCTTCTTCTATAGCCTTTGACAATGCTTCTTTCAGCATCACCACATCAACTGTATTTACATTGACAGAAAATGCCGTATTCCCAACTTCATGCAACTGTTCACTTTCCATGATCTCATTAGTAGTATAAACAGGACATCCGCAACGCATAGCCAACGCAATCGCATCGGAAGTACGTGAGTCTATTTTAAATACCTCACCCTCCTTTTCCAAAAACAGATAGGAATAATAGACTCCATCCTTTACCTTATATATCAACACTTTCTTTAAAGCAGCCCCCAACTCTTTGGTCACTGTCAGAAAAAGATCGTGCGTCAATGGTCTGGGCATCTTATATTCCATCATTACCACCTTAATAGCCTGCGCCTCCAACGAACCGATAATAATAGGCAGCTTACGGTTACCATTCACTTCTTCCAACACCAGCGCATATGCATCCGCCGGCTGCAATGTAGAGGACATATCATGTACCTTCAATTCTATTTCATCCATAATTTTAACTTCCCTTCCACCACTCCTGTCTACATCGGATATGGTCAAAAAATAATTTATTAAACTTGCCTGGGATTATGCTTATACTTGAATATGACAGCAAACAATACCGCAACCACCAAGGCATATCCTGCAAAAACAAACCATGTCATACTCCATCCCTCCATCTGCGGAGCAGTGCTGTTCATATCAACAAAACGATTTACCACAACCTGAGCTCCCAACGTTCCCACTGTAGCGCCAATACCATTTGTCATAATCACGAACAATCCCTGAGCACTGGAACGAATGGATAAATCAGTCTCATTGTTAACAAACAACGAACCTGAAATGTTGAAGAAGTCGAAAGCCACACCATACACAATCATGGACAGTACAAACATCCAGACACCCGGCCCTGGATTCCCCAGTCCGAACAATCCGAAACGAAGTACCCATGCCAACATGGCTATCAGCATAACGCGCTTGATTCCGAAATGCTTTAATACAAAAGGTATTAATAAAATACACAACGTTTCCGACACCTGAGACAAAGATATCAATGCGTTAGCATGATTCACTCCAAACGTATCAGCATACTCTGGAACTCCCCTGAAACTGCTGAGAAACGGATTGGCAAAACCGTTGGTTATCTGTAAAGAAACCCCCAACAACATAGAAAATATAAAGAAAACAGCCATCTTTTTCTGTTTGAACAGTGTAAACGCCCGCAATCCCATAGCATCTACCAGCGATTTCTGTTCTCCACCACGACTTACAGGACACTCGGGCAAAGTAAGCGCATAAATGGCCAGTATCACTCCAAAGCAAGCACAAGAAAAGAACTGCATATAATTATTTTGGAATCCCAAGATATCCGTCAGCAACATAGAACAGATGAAACCAATCGTTCCAAAAATACGGATAGGAGGAAAAGCGATGACAGGATCCAGTTTTACTTTATCCAGTGCGGTATAGGCTACCGAATTTGTCAATGCCAATGTTGGCATATAAAAAGCTACACTAAAAGAATAAAATGTAAATAAAGTACTGAAATTAACCGCTTCACCATCCACGTAGCCATACCACCCGGCAGCCACCATAAACACGGCAGCCATAAAATGACAGAAGCCATATAATTTTTGAGCAGGCACCCATCTGTCGGCAATAATTCCCATTACAGCAGGCATAAACAAGGAAACAATCCCCTGCATGGCGTAAAACAGGCCTATCCTAGCACCCAAGCCAATATTAAACAAATATGTCCCCATGGAAGTAAGATAAGCCCCCCATACGGCAAATTGTAAGAAGTTCATGACTATCAGTCTGAGTTTCATTCCGGTAATTTCGTTTTTCATCTTTCTTCTTTAATGTGTGTTTTTTATATTACTTGCAAAGATATAAAACAATTCGATTTTTCATGGAGATTCATCTTAAAAAACAAAGCCTCTCCGGTGGTTTCACAACTTCCGGAAAGGCAAGACAATTAAAAAGTTTTTGTAATCTAACTAAAAGAGAGTGTTTTATTATCTGGTGTTCGTGAAAAATAATGCCATTATCTATTCAGCTATGGCATAAGCATCCAGTCCTTTCAATGACTGGCGGATAGTTTTCTGCATCTTCTCCATCTCTTCCCGGCTCATTTGGCGCACCTCTATACCGGAATCTCTTAGATTATTCCCCAATTCAGCCATCTGCTCATTGAACGAATCCCAATATTCCGAATCAAGGACAGCAGAATACACTTCTTTCCCATCCTTCATCGGACTGATAATAACGGTCATGCTTACATTTCCGTTTTCATTGACATTAAGGGTGTAAGTACGTTTCTCATTATCCATCTTATAAATGAATGTAAAATTCGCTTTCTGCGCCTTGCCCCTTCCCTTCGGCATATCCTTAATGGCAGTTTCTGCATATTCCTCATCCTTCTCGAAAGCCTCAATCAACCTTGCGCCTATTTTCTCATCCTTTAACGAAAAACTTTTCACCACCTTTACCACTTTGCGGGTTTTAGAGTCACGTTTCGTTACAGAGTTGATAGCCACATCATCCCGCTTTTCCAATTCTGCCGCCATTTTATCAATATTCTTCTGGGCCATAACCTTGCCTGTTCCACCACACAGCAGCAAAACAGCCGCCAATGCACTTCCTAAAATAAACCTTGTTTTCATATCTTATTTTTTATGTTTTTTATTCGCTTACCAATAATTCCTTTTCTTCTATCTCTTTCTCGGAACGATGAATTTCTTCCACACGTTCCTGGGCCAGTTTCTCCACCCGTTCCGCCTTTTCCAATGTTTCAATAATACAAGGCATAATCTGTTTCACATCCGAAATGCGCTTGCCTCCCACTTCCACATAACTACCTTCGTAGCACGACCACTCACCACTTCCGTCTGCTTGGTTTTCCGAATAGAAAATAAAACCTAACCCCAGCGCAATGACCATCATTGCCGCTATACCGGCACTCCAGACAGCTATTGGAATACGCTGATAAAAGCTTTCTTTTCCAACCACCGGTACCTTTTCTGATTTCTTTCCTCCAGCAACCTCCTTCTGTCCGTCTGGCTGCAACATACCCGGTTCTCCCTGCATACCTCCCTCATACCAGGCAAACATCGGAGCATATCCCATCAGATGAGAAGGTACATCCCCTGTATGGAAGAAACGATAAATAGCCTGCTCCTCGGCATTCGTAGTTTCCCCTTCCAAGAAACGGTTAATGTATTCTTCTATATTCCTCTTATCTAATTCCATACCTTACTGTGTATCATAAATTGTTCTTTTACTCTTTTTCTAGCTCTCGACAAATTGGTTCGTACCGCCACCGGCGTACTTCCTGTGAGACGGGCTATCTCCTCTACTTCGAAACCTTCCAAGTGCTTCATGCGGAGAATAGACTGTTGCAAGTCAGGTAAAGTACCTATTACTTCCAGTATCTCCTGCATATTCTCTTCCTCTACCAGTTTCATTTCAGGGTTTTCACCTCCACCAATGCTGATGCCTTGCTCCAAATCGACTTTCTCTATTCGAATACCTCGCAAACGATTAATACACAAATGCTTGGTTATAACAATAGCCAGTGCATCCACGCTACGATATTGGTCCAGACGGTCGCGAAGAAACCAAAGTTTCAACAGTACATCTTGTACTGCATCTTCTGCCTCATCGGAGTCTTCCAGATAACGGATAGCCATTCTTAACAAAGCCGGCCGCATTCGTTTTGCCTCTATTTCAAATCTATTTTGTTCCATGTTCACTAGTATGACACATAGAGGTAGGGAAACGTTACATCAAAATGAAAAATAATTTGCCGACATGTCAATTTGCTAATATACCAATAACCGTGTGGGCATATATAGCACCCCTAATTAGCACATCAGCAAATTGACAGATTAGCAAATTATTCAAACTTATAAACCGTATGACTATGAAAAACCTCTCCCGGCCGGAGTACAGTACTGGGGAATTCAGGCTGATTGGGGCTATCTTGAAAATGCATCGTTTCGAAACATACCGCCGAACGGAAAGGATAAGCTATCCCCCTTTTACCAGTCATTTTTCCTTTCAGTCCATTACCGGTATAGATTTGTATTCCCGGTTCGGTGGTGAAGATCTCCATCTTACGCCCGCTTGTTGGATCATACACCCAAGCAGCCGGCCTTGTATCATCTCCTTTCGTATTCAATTCCCAAGTATGATCGTATCCGTTTACTACCTTCAATTGCGGATAATCCGCATCTATACGTTCTCCAATAGTATGCGGCATACGGAAATCAAGGGGAGTACCGGCCACCGGGAGATATTCTCCTGTGACACATTTCTTATCATCGTATGGAGTAAAGCGATCTGCATCTACCCAAAGTTGCTGGTCTTCCACGCTTTTTGTAAAGTCTCCCGAAATATTAAAAAAAGAATGATGAGAAAGATTAAGTACCGTGGGTGCATCCGTAGTTGCCTCGTATGTCAAATCCAGTGCATTCTCATCCTCACCAAGACTATAGACTAACGTCACTTTCAGGTTTCCGGGGAAACCATTTTCTCCATCAGGGGAGAGATAAGACAGACGAACCGTATATGTATCTGCCTGTTCCACTTTCCATATTCTATCGGCAAAACCGGGATTCCCCCCATGTGATATATGTCCGGACTTCCCATTGTTAGGGACCAGCTTATGCTCTACCCCGTCCAGTGTGAAACGCGCATTCAGAATACGTCCTATATAGCGTCCTACCGTAGAACCAAAATTCTGCCGTTGTTCCATATACTCACCAATCGTGGAAAATCCACACACTACATCTTCCCTTTTTCCATTTTTGTCGGGTACAAGGATAGAAACTACTCGCGCCCCATAGTTCGTGATACAGACCTCCATCCCTTTTTTGTTACTCAAAGTAAATAAATCGGTATACTGCCCATTCACTTCTGTCTGAAAATCCTTACGTTGTAATCCTGAAGCAGTGACCTGCTTGTCGTCGTGACAAGAAGAAAGCAGCATCAACAAGCCCATACAAACTATACCATGTTTTCCACTCATATCATTCATTTTATAGGTTTTAAATGCCACAAATGTAAATCCTCCGATGGAAAATAAGAAAAGCCGGCCTTTCCTTTTTCAAGGGATGACCAACTTTTCAACTATTTCAACCAATTTTTACCCGATTACTTCTTCTCTTTCAGCAATAGAGTAGTATGATGACTATCCTCCCATTCGGACATCAACCGATGAAAATCTGCATAATCGGTGGGAGTTATCCATTGTTTATTCAGTCGCAGCGAACGGGTTACTTCCGTCTTATCCTCTGTAGTCTGTACGGTTATTTTCAATTTCCCTACCGCATTGACTATTTCTTTTGCCTTTTGCGGAGTACATACCTGCATATCCGACGGAACATTTACTATGCAAATATAGGTTTCATCCGTCATACCAGGAAGCAACAGGTTCGTAGTACGTTCTGTATTTCCAAAGCCATAACCATTCATGGCTATTCCGGTTTTAGCGCGAGGCAATGTTATCAGACGATAGCCCCCTGCCAACGTTTTACCTGTTTCAGAAGTGACTGTTATCGTATCCGTTTCATAAACCGGTTTATTCTTCACTTCCAAAACCGCTTTCTTACCATCCAACGTATTGACAGGCTGATATTCCTGTATGCCCGCTATGACAGGAGAGTCCAGAAACAACTGGCTGATAGCGCCCAATCCCAAACAATTATCCGGTGCTTTTACGCCAAAAGCAACCTTAACCTCACCTTGTAATCCTGCCGCCTGCAACAATCCTGCAAGCAGATTTATCTTTTCCGCTTCCGTGCCATAGGCAGTACGGATTACTTCAGTTGCCGGACGGATCCGGTATCCTGTTTCGGACAAAGACAACCGGGACGTGCCCAATCCATGTACATAGTTCATCAGGACAGCTTCCTTTTCATCCGCATTTTTTCCTTGCAATAATTTTTGTGCCAAAGCCATGACCTCTTTTTCATGAGCTGCCGTAAATTGAGATTTCAGCACTTTCAAAGCATCGGCCATCGACGGATACGTATTTGCTAAAATAACCGGTATATTTCCTGATAAAGCAGGAGTACTTTCCATAGGATAATAAGCAGGAATATTTTTCAGTGTCCAAGTAACAACTTTACTTCCATTCTCATTTTTCACTACCGGCGTAGCTTTTCCGTTTATCAATGCATAATTCAAAGACTTGTCTTCAGGAACCGACACACTACAGATATATTCTTTGACGGGCGATAACTCCTCTACCGGCACATATACATCCAGCCCGGGCAAATAACCGGGACGTGTGATAACCGAGTAATCCAAACAAATAGTCGCTCCCAACTCCAGTCCCGTATGTACCACCACCATCTCTTTCAGTCCGTTATAGGCAGGGGCATCAGCCGCAGCAGCAGGAAGAACCTCTACAAATGCATTTTCGGGAGTCTTTACTATCTTCCCGTCTTTCTGGCGAGTATAAGATTCATGTATCTTCAATTCCTGATATGCCGGATTGTAAACAATGAAGCTTTCACCATACAAACCATTCATCGCTGCATGTGTAAATAAAGTCAACTCCTTATATACCCGCATTTCCTGACTACCGTCTTTATGTAATGTATAAGTCTTGGCTAACTTCCCAAATTCTGCTTCAGAAGCCGCTTTTGCCGGAAGAGCTGTCAATAACAACACTCCCAAGCATACATATATATAATAAATCTTTTTCATGTCGCTTTACTTTTTAATCACCAAATAATCACCGTATGCTTTATGAGCTTCCACCGCTTTACGGAAGCTATCCCAATCCGACGCTTCATATACACGCTTTTTCAAAGCCAGACGATTATGCAGGACCACCCGGTTTCCTTTTTGTAGAAGTGAGCCTTCAAAATCGGCTCCCGTTCCCTGCATGGTATCCTCCTTTGACCCATTTATCAGCCTATAGCCTGATGGCAATTGAATGGTTTCATCCAATTCCACCAAACGGGAGCAGGCGTCTTTAAAACCATACTTCCGTTCCTTCATTTCTGTATCAATCCGTAGATAAGAGCGTACCTGATTATAAAGATTATTCATAACCAAAGGCTTGAACAACATTTCCTTCTCCCCTTGCATGGCATAATCCGGAATCTCGTAGCGGAAAATGATTTGGATAGGAGCAGCTTGATAATCTTTAGGATTCCTGCCATAATCTACACTCAGCAATCTGGCTTTAGGAGAAACAGCCAGCAATTGTCTTTCCATAGTCGCACGCCACTGGCTCTGAAAACCTCTTGTAAAGATGCTGCGTATATTGCTGTCACTCTGTCCCTCGGCTTGAATGGTAAATGTACCACGCAAAGTACCATTAGCGTCCAAGCGGTTGTCTGCCTTGATGCGTACATAGTGATTTTCCGGAGCAGAAACAGGAGTCAGACAGAGATCGGAACCTTCAGGTACACCGGGCAGATAATTCTGCTGTTGCTCGGCACTACTCCACAACTCACGGCAGAAAGGAACCCATGTAGGGTCTAACGGCATATAAGTTCCATCAGCAAGTTTCACCACAGCTACACAATGATTGAAATGATCCGCAGGAATACTTTCGACACGACTGCCCGCCATCGTCATGGCCGGATAGGCCTCGAACCCCGCCATGCGCAGAAAAGAAACCAAAGTTCCTGCTATATCTTTACACACGCCGCAACGATCCGTATAATTCATTTTAGTATCATGTAACGTATAGCCCTCTCCTTTTCCCATAGAGATACCTGCATAACGGATATTATCCGCCACCCAATGGGTCAGTACAGCTATTTTCTCCATTTCGGTTTTCTTTCCTTTTATCAGTTCGTCCACTTTCTTCTGCGCTTCGGGCAGTGGAGCAAAGCTTCCATAATCCTCATTGACCTTATTGAACCACAAAGACTTGTCTTTCCAATGAGGAGTAGAAGACATCATCAGTTTAGGAGCTGCATCAAACAAATCTACCATATTCGGCTCCCGCCGGAAAGGCATCATGTCCTCCATAGCAAAAGTATAAGCCTTCCGTCCGTCTTCATAACGCATGGACGATGTACATTCTCCTTGATAAAATTGAAATTGCATCTCTTTTTCCATAGGAATACTGACCTTGTACACTTTACGCACGGTAGGCTCACTGCTCCAAAATGGAACAATGTCATAGAACTGGCCACGCATGGGAGGTATGAACCGGGAATCATCCTCAGGAACAGCTCCCAGCAAAGCGTATGTAAATCCCTTTTTCGCTATTTCATAATCTATGACATCACCGGGGTTCAAAGCCCCCACTTCTATCATAATCTGTCGTGCTCCCCAATAAATAGCACGGGCCGGAGCCGCATAGTCACAGGTCTTCTTCACATCCACCTCTTCAATCTGCCCGTCAGCATGATATATCGTCACACGTTTAAACTCGGCATGGGCCGTCAACGGATCATAATCATATTTAATCACCCGGTTAGCTACTGCTCCTTTAGGAGTCTGCACCTTGATAACCTTACATACGGCAAATGATCCCTGCCCTGTCGGTTGCACTGACACCGATGTACTGTCCAGCAACGCCACACAGTCAAACTTGGCATACGATTCTCCTTTCGCAGCTTTCTCATAAAGTTTCCAGCCCTGCCCGTAAGTTGTGACCGAAGTGAGAAGAAAGCAAGCCAATGTTGCATAAAGTTGTTTTCTCATGTTTCTCATCTATTTTGTTTTAACCTAACAAATGTAGGCAATAATCTTCTATTTCACATCTATTTTATAGAAAAACTCCTGTTCTTATGCAGTCTTTTATTCTCCCCTGTATCTTTATATAATAACATGACAAAAGAAAAATGAATGACGCAGAACTAATAGAAGGATGTAAAGCCGGAAAGAGGGAAGCTTTGGAAACCATATACAGACTCTTCTCCCGCCAAATGTATGGAGTGTGCTGTCGCTATGTAGGCGAAGAATCGGCCTTGGACGTCATGCATGATGGATTCATCAAAGTATTTTCCGCCATCGACCAACTACATGCCACCGACCTGCATGGATTCAAATCCTGGGTCACCCGTATCATGGTAACTACCTCCTTGCATCATCTCCGTAAACAGAAAACCTGCTTTTTCCTTTCTGTAGATGATCTGGAAGAAGACATGCAGCCTGTGGACGAAGAAGATATGATTTCGATTCCTATTGAAACCTTGATGAAATTCATAGCTGAATTACCGGCAGGCTATCGCACCATACTGAACTTGGCCGTATTCGAAGGAATGCCTCATAAGGAGATTGCGAAGACATTAGGCATTAACGAACATTCATCCTCCTCACAACTGCACCGCGCCAAATGTGTACTTGCTCAAAAAATTAAAGAATACTTAACTCGACAATCATTATGAAACAGGAAGAAGAACCGTGGATAGACCACTTGAAACAACGGGTTAACGAATACGAAAAGCCCCTCCCCGAAAATGATTGGAATCATTTTCAAACGGAATATTTCACCCCCTATTTACATAAGAAAAAAAGGATAAGAACGATGCGTATAGCAGCCGTTCTCCTCTTGCTGTTTATACCTTTTGCCACCACTTTTTATTTTTTACAGACAGAAAAGCACAAAGTAGCCTCGCCCGTCGTATCCTTACCGGCACACCAGCCAAGAAGCATTACAGGCAATCCTTCCATTATGCCTGAAAACAAACTATTACCGGACAGGCCCCAATCAAAGACAACTTCCTTGACAAAACCACCAATCCAAACAAGTATCAATACCGATACGGCAAATAATATAGGAATAGAATGCACTCTCCCGGCACAAGATACAATCCGGAACACAGAATCTGTACACAAGAGCCCCTCCGGACATAACCACTTTGCATTACCGCATAAACGTTCCGAATATACTTTGGCACTTGCCATATCTGCCGGCAATAACGGAACAAGCACCGGCTTCATAAACAAAACTTTTTCCCGGGGAGACATAGGAAGTTCTCATAAGGATGAAATTATGTATTGGAATGACTTCAAAAACTATTTGCAGGAATATCCCTCGGACTTTCCCGATGCACAAGCTTACGGAGCTCTGCTACAAATAGCAAATGACAACACAGGACGCCCCATGACAGAATATACCCATTATAATCTCCCCGTCAGTTTTGCGCTTTCGTTCCGTAAATCCATAAGCAGGCATTGGGGAGTCAGTGCAGGTCTGCAATATACCTATCTGTCGTCCGAAAGTTCCATAGGAGAAGATTCCAAGTGGGTTAAACGACAAAAGTTCCACTACATAGGCTTGTCTGTGAAACTAGACCGCCGGCTTTATACCACCCGTACCTTTTCCTTTTATACCACAGGAGGAGGCACGATAGACAAATCCGTATCGGGTAAACTGGAACAAGATTTCATCGTTCAGAAAGAAAAAATCTATTCCAGTACAGAGAGTCTGAAAATAAAACCGCTCCAATTCTCCATACACGCCGCATTGGGAATACAATATAATATAAATCCTACCCTAGGGGCTTTTATAGAACCCGGAGCAGCTTTTTATTTCAAGGACGGCAGCTTTAAAAACACAATACGTGACGAGTACCCGTTCCATTTCAACCTACAATTGGGAGTGCGCTGGAATTATTAAGGAAACTTCATGCAGTCTTTTGTCCATCCTTGTATCTATAGGATAAAAAGACAGCCATGCAAAAAAGACATCAAGACAGACAATGTTATTTTAACGAACTAGCGAATACATCACGCAGTTTCTATATAAACTATGTAAAGCAATTTATCTCCCTCAGCTCTTCTACCCACATACTGGAAATAGGTTGCGGAGAAGGAGGTAACCTGCTCCCCTTTGCCGAACTAGACTGCAAGGTAACAGGCATAGACCGTGCAGCCAGCCGCATACACCAGGCACAATCCTTCTTCGCCGCCTCCGGCTACAAAGGAGAATTCAGGACGATGGATTTCTTCAACTTCTCTTCAGTTTCCCGTTACCAGCTCATCCTGATACACGATGTCATTGAACACATCAGTAACAAAGAAGAATTCTTCCGTTGCCTCTCTCCTCTTCTAGCTAAGGGAGGCATCATATTCTGGGGATTCCCGTCTTGGCAAATGCCATTTGGCGGACATCAGCAAATTTGTCACAACCGGTTCGTCTCCTCTCTTCCTTTCATCCATTTATGTCCCGGTATATTCTATCGGTTTCTGCTCAGATGTTTCCATGAAACACCATCATGTATCGAAGAATTATCAGACATCAAACGCTGCCACATGACCATAGACGCCTTTGAACAACTTGCTGAAAAGTATGGATACGAAATAATCGACAGACAATTATGGTTCATCAACCCACACTACCAACAGAAGTTCCATCTGCGGCCACGAAAATTATATCCTGTACTGGCACAGTCAAAACACATCAGAAATTACTTCAGCACCTCCTGTTTCTATATAACACGCCACCGTGATCTTCATCCTTAAGGCAACCAATTTATACTATTTTCATGTTTATATCAATAGTTTGTTTCTCTTTTATCAAGAATTGGACTACCTTTGTAATCCAAATTTAATGTATTGACTTTATGCCGACATTTTTCATCATTCTTATCTTTACATACCTTGGAGGAAATGCCTACATATTTTACAGAGGTTTGCAAACATTATCCGGCTTTCCATACGGAATCAAGATTTTATTGACTATTTTATTCTGGCTAGCTGCACTGTCCTTTTTCGGAACGATGCTAAGTCGCAATGTGAAGATACCGTTTTACTTATCCCACACAATGTATGAGGTCGGGACAGGCTGGCTGATATTCACTTTATATATGGTCTTGTTTTTACTTTTCTTTGATTTATTGAAACTGTGCTCTATTTCTTTCAACCAGAGTTTCATGACTTCTTTACTGGCCACATTCGTCTTGTTGGGATATGGATACTATAATTATCGCCATCCCAAGATAAATACTGTCAACATCACGCTCACCAAACCGCTAACCGATAATCGGCGTCCTATAAAAATAGTTGCAGTGAGCGATATACATTTGGGCAACGGCACAGGAAAAACGTCTTTGAAGCAATATGTGAAAATGATTAACGGACAGAATCCGGACTTAATCCTAATTGGAGGCGATTTAATTGATAACAGCGTAATACCTCTTTATGCTGAAAACATGGCTGAAGAACTAACGGAATTAAAAGCACCACTGGGAATCTACATGGTCCCCGGAAACCATGAATATATCAGCGGGATAGACAAAAGTATCCAATTTATGCAAAATACTCCTATACAACTACTGCGCGACTCGGTTGTCACACTTCCCTGCGGCATACAACTGATAGGACGTGACGACCGTAGCAATGCCAGACGACTTCCATTACAAAAGTTAATGGCCCGTATAGATAAAAGCAAACCGGTTATTCTGTTGGACCATCAGCCTTACCAACTGGCAGAGAGTCAGGCAGCCGGTATCGACTTACAGTTCAGCGGACACACCCACCATGGACAGGTTTGGCCCATGAATTGGGTAACAGACCATCTTTATGAACAAAGTCACGGCTATCGCCAATGGGAAAACAGCCATATATATGTTTCCAGCGGATTATCTTTATGGGGACCTCCTTTCAGAATAGGAACCGAGAGTGAGATGGTAGTATTACAACTTCATTAAAAAGCCTGCAACCTTTCTATTATTGACATCTTGAAGCATTCCTGCTCATTACCCGTTATCTAAGCTTTTTCTTCCATTACATTAAGTTCTTTCTTCCAGCCATCTAATACAGACTCCGACAGTGGACTATACAGACGCTTATAATAGACTGTATAGTCCATTCGAAGCGACTGTATAGTCCACTGTCGGAGTCTGTACTACATAACCGTAAAAATCTCCTTAATCATCAGCCCGAAAAGGCTTAGGAAAGCGTGTATAAAGCTTTAGGACCAAGCAGAGCGAACTTTATGCTGCCTGGATTGAAGAAGAACGAATCCTATCAAGAAAAATCCCACAATGGATATAAACGGAAAAACAAGCATAGGCCTGTCACCCCAAAAGAGAAAATGTAAGGAGTGGAAGAAAAAAACAGAGCAAATCTTTCTTTCAGGAAGAAGCTTTAAAAAACGGTCTATATCATATATAAAAAAAGAAGGGTATCTATCCCAGACACCCAATCTTCATTAACCTTAAATCTAATACCATGAAAAACACAGTGCAAAGATAAGGAGTTTTATGTTATCAAACATAATAATACTACAACTATTCGCTTCTGATTAACATCATTTAAACTTTAATGGCGCTTTTGCAGATTCAAATCCTGTAAAAACACCATTGTACTATATAATATATAAATAAATCGAATTATTCCACATACAGCACCAGCCCTTTCAAATACTCTCCTTCAGGATGGTAAATATTTACGGGATGATCTCCCGGCTGAGTCAATTGATGCAGAATACGTACACTACGTCCGCTTTGTGCCGCAGCTGTAAATACCGCATTGCGGAAATTCATCTTATCTACCACCTGCGAGCAAGAGAAAGTAAACAGAATACCTCCCGGTTTGATTTTCTCAAATGCTTTAGCGTTTAGTTTCGTATAGCCACGCAATGCATTGCGGAGAGCATCCTTGTGTTTGGCAAATGCAGGAGGGTCAAGAATTATCAAATCATATTGATCTCCCATACGATCCAGGTATTTAAAAGCATCCTCAGCATACGCCTTATGACGGGTATCACCCGGAAAATTTAATTCCACGTTCATATTGGTAAGATCAATAGCTTTTGCCGAACTGTCTACCGAATGCACCAGATTCGCGCCTCCACGCATGGCATAAAAAGAGAATCCTCCTGTATAACAGAACATATTCAATACATTACGCCCTTTGGCATAACGTTCCAACAAATGACGGTTCTCACGCTGATCCACAAAGAAACCCGTTTTCTGTCCTTTCAGCCAATCTACATGGAATTTCAATCCGTATTCCATCGCTATGTTTTCGGGACTTCCTCCTTTGATGAAACCGTTCTCCGGTCCCAAGTCTGCCTTGAAAGGCAACGTAGTTTCTGATTTATAATAAATGTTCCGGACTACATCCCCCATCACTTCAGACAAGGCATCGGCTATCTCCATACGGTAAACGTGCATTCCGGCCGAATGTGCCTGCATCACGGCTGTATGATCGTATACATCAATAATCAAACCCGGCAAGTTATCCCCTTCGCCATGAACCAGACGGTAAGTGTTATTTGCAGGATTACCAGCCAAACCCAAACTGCGACGCAAATCATAGGCCACTTCCAGTTTATGCTTCCAGAATTCATGATCAATCTCACCTTCCTTAAAAGAGAGCACGCGCACGGCAATACTTCCTATCTGGAAATGCCCGCAAGCTATAAATTCTTTCTTTGAAGTGTACACATCCACTATCTCGCCTTCTTCGGGTTCTCCCTCGATGCGCTGGATAGCTCCGGAGAATACCCACGGATGGAAACGCTTTAACGACTCTTCCTTACCCGGTTTCAGGTATACTTTTTTATAAGCCATTTGTATTTACTGTTGTTTCTATTGGTTCTTCCTCTTTTATCTCATAATCACCCGTACGTTCCAATTCCGTCAGGCAATTGTAAATTTCCACACAAGCCCACGCATCTGTGGCTGCATATAGTTTTTGTCCCTCGCTAAGCACATCCGCCTCCCAATTGGAAAGACGCTGGCTTTTTGAAATCTTCTGATCAAACAGATTGGCGAAAATTTTTTGCAGACTCCGGTCAGCTATGCCGAATCGTCCTACATAGTCCTGCAACTCTATCCAGTTACCCCGGTCGGGATGCACATTCTCACGTTTCCTCAACGAATTAAAATCGTCTTTCAGCGACAAACCTATCTTCAAGGTATCGCTCATCAAAAACTCTTGCAGAGAATCAGGCATACCTATCCGGTTCAGACGGAACAAGAAACAGGTATCTTGCGTAGATATTTGCAACAAAGCCACTTTATGGGTAGTACCTCGCTTGAAAGACGGACGTGTTTCCGTATCCACCCCCACTATGCGCTGATCTTTCAGGTAGGCTACTGCTTTCTCGGCCTCGCTCTCAGTATAAATCACGAAGATACGTCCGGGAAAAAGCACCTTGGGCATTGCTGCTATCTCGGCTTTAGTAATCGTTTTTTTTATTTGTTTCATAATAATGAATTCTCATCTTCCATTTCTTCTTCCTCGTCATCATCGGCAGGAGTATACTTTACATCGTGTAAGGCACGCATGGTGTTTACCAAACGCTGCCCCCAGAATTCCCTGAAATGTTCCTTACAGACTACTAACGAATCATTCATCGTTTCGTTCAGTCCCAGTTGGAATACGCTGATAAAGTCTTTCAAATCCTGATAAATATCCGCCAAATCTTCTGAAATACATTTCTTGATGGGCGTGTCACTGTATGCCATATCCGGCAAGAACACTTCCAGATAATCGTCCTTTGCCCCCAACACACCGGCCACAGTCCTACGTATCAGTTCATAATCTTCTTCAGTAACGAAGATTTCAGGCTCATCCTCTCCTATCGGTTCACATGGAGGCAACAAAGTCGCTTTCAAATAAAGCAACGGAAGTATTTTTAAGGCAGTATCTACAAAATCATAGCGTTTCATATCACGGGCACGTTCCAGAAAACCACAATATTCGGCGGCCACCGTCACAAATTCTACTGTATTTTTGTCAAATATCACCTGACTGTACTTTTCCATAAACATTAAAATTGAATCGCAAAGTTAAGAAAAAAGAGATTAAATAAGGCAATAATTAATGTTTTTCATGTACATTTGCGAAATAATAAATAGAATGAAGACGTATGGCAAAGAAAAAATCAGATAAGGAGACAGAGCCTAAAAAGGTATCAACCAAACGATTCTCCGCTTTTTTTAAGAATGAAACGACGCATTTTGTAATCGGATTGATTAGTGTTATTTTTGCTGTTTATCTGTTGCTGGCATTTACCTCTTTCTTCTTTACGGGAGCAGCGGACCAAAGTATTTTGGACAACCAGCAGCCGGGTGAACTGATGCAGACCACCAACCATGTAAAGAACTATGCCGGAGCACGCGGCGCACAGCTTGCCGAATTCCTTATAAATGAATGTTTCGGACTGGCAGCTTACTTTATCATTTTGTTCCTGGCAGTAGTGGGTATGAAATTAATGAAAGCCTATCAGTTCCGCATCTGGAAATGGTTCATGTCCTGTTCCATCCTGCTCATCTGGTTCTCCATCACACTGGGTTTTATTTTTGACGGCACTTTCGGAAACAGTTTCATCTATCCGGGCGGACTGCACGGATACAATGTAAGCAACTGGCTGATTTCACAAGTAGGTATACCTGGCTTGGGATTGTTATTGTTCATCACAGCACTGTTGTTCTTTGTATATTTAAGCAATGAGACCATACAGATTATACGCAAGGCTTTGCACCCTAATTTCAAACGGAAGAAAAAAGGAGAGCAAGCTTCTTCTGCAGCTGAAGAAAGTCCGGTCAAAGAAACTCCCCGAAAGGAAGAGAACAAGAAGGAATTCTCCAATCCCGGACCTGCCATTGTAGATTTCGAACTGGAACAGCCGGAAAAGATAAAGGAAGAAGTGGAAGACCAGGTCCCTTTCCCTTTTGAGAACAACCAGGTTGCTGGACCGGAAATGGAACAGGAACCTGCCTATGTGACTGAAGAAGAGGAAGTAGAAGATACGGATGAACCTGATTTTTCAATCAGTGAAGAAACAAATGAGGAAGACGAGGCATACAAAGGTCCCGTACTTTCACCATACAACCCCCGTCTGGATTTGGAAAACTATAAATTCCCTAGTTTGGATTTGCTAAATGAATACGAGGATGATGGTCCCAATATTGACATGGAAGAGCAAAATGCCAACAAAGACCGCATCATCAAAGTTTTACGCAGTTTCGGAATCGAAATCAGCTCTATCAAGGCAAGTGTAGGTCCTACCATCACATTATACGAAATCACTCCGGCAGAAGGAGTTCGTATCTCGAAAATCAGAAATTTGGAGGATGATATCGCATTAAGTTTGTCGGCACTAGGGATCCGTATCATCGCCCCGATACCGGGTAAAGGTACTATCGGTATTGAAGTTCCGAATGCCAACCCACGTATCGTACCGATGAAGTCTATCCTGAATAGTAAAAAGTTCCAGGAAACCACCTACGAACTGCCTGTGGCATTAGGTAAGACTATTACCAACGAAGTCTTTATGGTGGACTTGGCAAAGGCTCCCCACATGTTGGTAGCCGGTGCTACCGGACAAGGTAAGTCCGTGGGATTGAATGCCATCGTGACCTCTTTATTATATAAGAAGCATCCGGCAGAACTTAAGTTTGTAATTGTAGACCCCAAGAAGGTGGAGTTCGCTATCTATGCTCCGATTGAGAAGCATTTTCTGGCTAAACTGCCGGATGGAGAAGACGCAATTATCACCGATGTTACCAAAGTGGTACAAACCTTGAACTCATTATGTATAGAGATGGACAGCCGATATGATTTGCTGCGTAAAGCCGGTTGCCGTAATATTAAGGAATATAACGCGAAATTCATCAACCGACAGTTGAATCCGGAAAAAGGCCATCGCTTCATGCCTTATATAGTGATTATCATTGATGAGTTCGGTGACCTGATTATGACTGCGGGTAAGGAAGTGGAATTACCTATTTGCCGTATCGCCCAGTTGGCACGTGCAGTAGGCATACATGCCATTATCGCGACCCAGCGTCCGACAACGAACATTATTACCGGTACTATCAAAGCTAACTTCCCGGCACGTGTTGCCTTCCGTGTAGCTGCCATGATGGACTCACGTACTATTCTGGACCGTTCGGGAGCACAACAACTGATTGGTAAGGGAGATATGCTTTACTTGCAAGGTAATGATCCGGTACGTGTGCAATGTGCATTCGTGGATACTCCTGAAGTGGAGAAAATAGCCAATTACATCAGTAAACAACAAGGATACACCACCGCATTCATGTTGCCCGAATACGTAGGCGAAGAGAGTGAAAGCAGTGTAGGGGAAGTGGACATGAACCGATTGGACCCTATGTTTGAAGACGCAGCCAGACTGGTAGTGATTCATCAGCAAGGCTCTACTTCGCTAATCCAGCGCAAGTTCTCTATCGGTTACAACCGTGCGGGACGTATCATGGACCAACTGGAAAAAGCAGGAATTGTTGGCCCCACTCAAGGAAGCAAGGCGCGTGACGTACTCTGCATGGATGAAACAGACCTGGAAATGAAATTGAACAATCTACAACAATAAGTTGTTTAATAATGTTATGATAAAAATGAAAAGAACATATTTACTGGTATTAATCCTTTTCCTTTCGGTCAGCCTGTCCGCACAAAAGGACAAACAGGCACGGGAGATATTGGACAAAACCGCCAATGCCCTGCAACAGGCCGGAGGCATCCGTGCCACCTTTGGGGGGACAGGCAATGGAACCTTATTGCTAAAAGGCAACCAGTTCTATCTGAACAGTGGCGGAATACAAAGCTGGTTTGACGGAAAAACGCAATGGAGTTATCTGGAAAGCAGCGAAGAAGTGAATGTGAGCAATCCTACCCCGGAAGAATTGCAAACCATTAACCCATACGCACTGTTATCCATTTACAAAAACGGATATAATTATAAGTATGCGGGGACAAAAAGCCGTAACGGCAAACAAGGGTTCGAAGTGATACTGACCCCGGAGAATAAACAAGATATCACATCCATCACCTTGTTCGTTTCCCAAACATATCAGCCTTTATATATAAAGGTAGAACAAAATAATAAATCGGCAAACGAGATTATCGTCACTTCTTACCAAACCAACCAGCCGCTGGACAATGCGACATTCAAGTTTGATAAAAAGAAATTCCCAAACGCTGAAGTGATAGACTTACGATAGCAAACAGAGTTCAAGATAGAGAGATAATATAATATTCATCAAATTAAATTAAGTAAAGAAATAAGTATTATGAGTACAGAAAAAGTTAAATGCCTTATCATCGGCTCAGGTCCTGCCGGCTATACCGCAGCCATTTATACAGGACGCGCTAACATCGCTCCGGTCTTATATGAAGGCTTACAGCCCGGAGGCCAGTTGACCATCACTACCGAGGTGGAGAATTTCCCCGGATATCCCGAAGGTATCAGCGGTACCCAGCTAATGGAGGATTTGCGCAAACAAGCAGAACGTTTTGGCGCGGATATCCGCAATGGTATTGCAACTTCCGCCGACCTGAGCAAACGTCCTTACCGCATCACCATTGATGACGAAAAAGTGATTGAGGCAGAAACTGTAATTATATCCACAGGTGCCACCGCCAAATATCTAGGTCTGGAAGACGAACAAAAATATGCCGGAATGGGTGTAAGTGCCTGCGCCACCTGCGACGGTTTCTTCTATCGCAAGAAAACTGTAGCTGTAGTAGGTGGCGGTGACACTGCTTGTGAGGAGGCTGTCTATCTGGCAGGACTGGCCAAACAGGTTTACCTGATTGTACGTAAACCGTTCTTACGCGCATCCAAGATTATGCAAGCACGTGTTATGAACCATCCTAACATCAAGGTACTGTTCGAACACAACGCTGTCGGCTTATACGGAGAGAATGGCGTAGAAGGCGTTCATTTGGTAAAGCGTCAGGGTGAATGCAACGAAGAATGTTATGACTTGCCCATCGACGGATTCTTTCTGGCTATCGGCCATAAGCCCAATTCAGACATTTTCAAGGATTATTTAGACACAGACGAAGTAGGCTACATTATTACAGAAGCAGGTACTCCGCGTACGAAAGTCCCCGGTGTGTTCGCTGCCGGCGATGTGGCCGACCCGCATTATCGACAGGCTATCACTGCTGCTGGAAGTGGCTGCAAAGCTGCCATAGAAGCAGAAAGATACCTATCTGCCAATGACTTATTATAATAAAATAAACTAACCCCACAACAAACACTATGACACATTTTCTAAGGAAGATGGCAGCTGCCTGGATTATTCTAGGCAGCGTGTCGGTGGGCTTTGCACAACAGCAAACGCCTCCCATCCCTACGGACCCTAACGTCCGCATCGGTAAATTGGACAACGGATTAACTTATTACATCCGTCACAACGAACTCCCCGAAAAAAGAGCCGATTTCTACATCGCTCAAAAAGTAGGTTCCATTTTGGAAGAAGACAACCAGCGAGGCTTGGCACACTTCTTAGAACACATGTGCTTTAACGGAACTAAAAATTTCCCGGACAAAACCCTCATCCAATATCTGGAAAGCATAGGGGTGAAATTCGGTGAAAACCTGAATGCTTACACTAGCATAGATGAAACAGTATACAATATTTCCAATGTTCCCGTGATACGTGATGGCGTTGTAGATTCTTGTTTGCTAATTTTGCATGACTGGGCCGATGACCTGACACTAGACCCTAAGGAAATAGACAGCGAACGCGGTGTGATTCATGAAGAATGGCGTACTAGCACAAACGCTATGATGCGTATGTACGAAAAAGCCCTCCCTACCCTTTATCCGGGAAGTAAATATGCCTATAGGCTTCCTATCGGCATAATGGAAGTAGTAGACAATTTCCCTTATCAGGCATTACGCGATTATTATGAAAAATGGTATCGTCCGGACCAACAGGGTATTGTCGTAGTAGGCGATATAGATGTAGACAAGATTGAGGCAAAGATAAAGAAGATATTCTCTCCTATTAAAATGCCAGAAACCCCAGCTGAACGAGAATACTTTCAAGTTCCCGACAATAAGGAAACTATTGTAGCAATAGAAACGGATAAAGAACAGGCAAACCCAGTAGCTTATTTATGCTACAAACATGAAGCAATTCCTAATGAACAAAAGGGAAACATGGATTATCTGGTAGTGAACTACATGAAATCCATGATAGAAAATATGTTGAACGCCCGTCTGAACGAACTGACCCAAACAGCCAATCCTCCTTTCATCTTCGCTCAAGTCAGCGACCAAGAATTTCTGATTTCCAAAACAAAAGATGCCTTTACAGGAATAGTAGCAAGCAAGGAAGACGGAATTGACAGTGCAATAACCGCCATTGTACGTGAAATTGAACGGGCCCACAAATTTGGTTTCACCGCGTCCGAATATGCCCGCGCCAAAGCGGACTATCTGCGTATGCTGGAATCTGCATACAACGAACGCAATAAAGTGAAAAACGGTGCATACGTGGATGAATATGTACGCCACTTCATTGACAACGAACCAATTCCAGGTATTGAAAATGAATACGCCATTATGAATCAGATCGTCCCCAACCTGTCTGTGGAAATGGTAAACAGTCTGATTCCAGCCTTGGTTACCGACAGCAATCTGGTAGTAAACGTATTCTTCCCTGAAAAGGAAGGATTGAAAGTTCCATCCAAGAAAGAAGTTTTGGCTGCTATCAATAAGGTAAAAGCTGAAACACTGACTGCTTATGAAGACAAAGTTTCTGATGAACCTTTGATTCCTGAAAAGCCCCAAGGCGGAAAGATTACAAAACAGGAAAATGGTCCGTTCGGTTCTACTATCTTGACTCTGTCCAATGGAGTACGCGTTATCTTAAAGCAAACCGACTTCAAAGCGGATGAAATCAGAATGAGAGCTTTCAGTCCGGGTGGCAGTTCCTTGTTCCCGAATGATGAAATTATCAATATCAATGTCATGAATGATGTGGCAAGTATCGGCGGCTTGGGTAACTTCAGCAATGTTGATCTAGAGAAAGTATTGGCAGGTAAAAAAGCTAGTGTAAGTGCTTCCGTCAGTGGTAATACAGAAGGGCTGAGCGGAAGCTGCTCACCCAAAGATTTTGAGACCTTGATGCAATTAGTCTATTTGTCATTCACGGCTCCACGAATGGATAACGATGCATTTACTTCATTCAAGAACCGTCTACAAGCATCTTTGGCAAATCAAGAGGCCAACCCAATGACTGCCTTACAGGATACATTACAAAAAGCCCTCTATATGGGACATCCGCGTACTATCCGTATGAAAGCCGACATGGTGGACAAGATTGACTATGCCAGAATTATGGAGATGTACAAAGACCGTTTCAAAGATGCCAGCGACTTTACTTTCATCTTTGTAGGAAATATCAAACCAGAAGAAACGGAACCACTGATTGCGACTTATTTAGGCGCTCTGCCTTCCGTCAATCGCAAAGAAACCTTCCGTGACAACCACATTGATATGCGCCAAGGTGACTATAAGAACATTTTCAACAAGAAATTGGAAACTCCTAAAGCCACCGTATTGGTAATCAACAACGGGCAATGCGCATACACATTGAAAAACCAAATCATGATGAGTATGCTTTCACAGATACTGAATATCATGTATACTGAAAGCGTACGCGAAAAAGAAGGTGGGACATACGGTGTAAGTGCATTCGGCAGTCTGACCAAATATCCAAAAGAGAAAGCGGTTCTGCAAATCTATTTCGATACAGATCCTGCCAAACGCGCCAAAATGACGGATATCATTTTGAATGAACTGAACCAATTTGCCAACGAGGGTCCGTCCACCGAAAACTTGAACAAGGTAAAAGAATTCATGCTGAAGAAATACAAGGAAAATGCCAAAGAAAACAGTTATTGGGTAAATATGCTGGATGAATATTTCTGGGAAGGAACAGATATGAACACCGGCTACGCAGACATAGTAAACAGCATTACCGCTAAAGATCTGCAAGAATTTACCAAAGCCTTGTTGGAGCAGAATAACCGTATAGAAGTAAGCATGACTTCGGAAGAAACAAAATAATCCCATCCAAGCCTATGCTTCTATCTATTATAAGACAGAATCAAAAACTTGCAGCCAAGCGGAATCCTGCATTCGACAGGAACCGCTTTGCCAAGTTTTTAATTTACTTTATGGTCGCATTTTGGGCAGCATACCTCATCTTTATCGGGGTCATGCTGTCCTTCGCTTTTGAAGATATCTTTCCCAGCATGGAACCTTACCATATCATGAACCAAGGATTGATTTATCTTCTGATACTTGATTTTTTGCTACGCTTCATGCTGCAACCGGCCATGTCGCAAGAAATCAAGCCCTATCTGCTTATGCCAGTAAAAAAGAATAAGCTGGTGGATACCCTGTTACTACAATCCGGAATCAGCAGTTACAACTTCTTCTGGTTTTTCCTGATCGTACCTTTTGCCCTGCTTACGATTATCCGTTTCTATGGATTCACGGGCATCCTATGCTATCTGTGCGGCATTTGGCTTCTGATGGCTATGAACAGTTATTGGTATTTGATATGCAAAACTTTACTGAATGAGAAATTGCTTTATATACTTCTCCCGATCGGAGTATACGGATTATTAGCGGGAACTGAATTTATTCCCGAAGGAAATCCGGTTTCCACGTTCATGATGAATCTAGGAGAAGGATTTATAGAAGGAAACATACTCGCCTTTCTAGGTGTCATAGCAGCCATATTGTTGCTTCTGCTAGTAAATCGCAAGCTACAGCTACACTTCATCTATAATGAAATAGCTAAAGTGGAAGACACCAAGATGAAGCATGTATCCGAATATAAATTCCTGGACCGCTATGGTGACGTAGGTGAATATCTACGTCTGGAACTAAAACTGTGTTTCCGTAACAAAACCGTAAAGACACAATTCCGCATGGGATTTATCATCATGCTTGCTTTTTCGGCACTGATTGCCTTCACGGATGTGTATGACGGAACAGGAATGATAAATTTTATCTGCATATACAATTTTGCCATTTTAAGTATCATGACCCTGGGGCAAGTGATGTCTTTTGAGGGCAACTATCTAGACGGTCTTATGAGCCGTAAGGAATCTATCTATAACTTGCTTCGTGCCAAGTATTACCTGAACTGCATCATCGTGTTCATCCCTTTCCTGATTATGATGATCCCTGTAGCTAAAGGCAAGATACCCTTCCTCATGGCTCTATCCTATATGCTGTTTACAGCAGGATTCGTATTCGCTATGATGCTGCAACTGGCTGTGTACAATAAAAAGACACTCCCGTTAAACGCCAATGTCATGCGAAGCAATCGGGGAAGTTCCTTATTCCAGACCATTATCATCTCATGTGCTTTTTTCCTGCCCTTGATTATCAACAAAGCTCTGACGGCTTTCTTTGAACAGGATACAGCCTGCATCATCATGATGATTATAGGGTTGTTACTGATTGCAACCCACAATATTTGGATAAAAAATATCTATAACCGTTTCATGAAGCGCCGTTATGAGAATATGGAAGGCTTCCGTGACTCACGTTAAAACGAATTGCGTATGAATATCATAATAAACCAATTACAAAAGAACTTTGGCCCGAAAGTGGCTGTAGACATAGAAAATTATTCCATTCAAAGCGGTGACATGTTGGGACTGGTGGGCAATAACGGAGCAGGAAAAACGACCCTGTTCCGCCTGATGCTGGACTTGCTGAAAGCCGACGGAGGCAGTGTACATATCGAAAACATCGATGTGAGCCGGAGTGAGGAATGGAAAAATATAACGGGAGCTTTCATTGACGAAGGTTTCCTGATAGATTATCTTACCCCCGAAGAATATTTCTACTTTGTAGGAAAAATGTACGGGCTAACAAAAGAAGAAGTAGATAAACGTGTCGCTAGGTTTGAACGTTTTATGAATGGCGAAGTCATCGGACAAAAAAAACTGATTCGTAACTATTCGGCAGGCAACAAACAGAAAATAGGTATCATTTCGGCTATGCTGCACCAACCGCAGGTACTGATTCTAGATGAACCGTTCAACTTTCTGGACCCTAGTTCGCAGTCCATTATCAAGCATTTACTGAAAGCTTATAATGAAGAAACCGGAGCCACCATACTGGTATCCAGCCATAATCTGAACCACACAGTAGATATATGCCCACGCATCGCTCTGTTGGAAAACGGAAAGATTATCCGAGATATTGACAATAAAGGGAATTCCGCCGAAAAGGAATTAGAGGACTATTTTAATGTAACAGAATGAAAAAACTACTATCCCATTTGCTGGTATTAGGTACACTGGCCATGTTGTTGGCTTCATGCGGTACCTCTGCCCCACGTTATAACTACAAGGAACTGGCGCGTGCCTCCATCCGTCTGAATATGGATATTGACATGAAAGACAATCACCAACTGTACGTAGAATCAGCAGCATGGCTGGGAGTCCCCTACCGTGGCGGTGGTAACAGCAAACGGGGAGTGGACTGTTCCGGACTGACTTCACATTTATATAAAAAGGTATACCACAAAAAGCTGAAACGTAACTCAGATGACCAACGTACCCAAGATTGCCATAAAGTAAGTAAGAGAAACTTGCGCGAAGGAGATTTGGTATTCTTCCATAACGGTAGAAAAAAACGGATTGCCAGTCATGTAGGTATTTATTTGAAAGATAATAAGTTTATCCATGCCAGTACCAGCCGGGGAGTCATAATCAGCAGCCTGAATGAAGATTATTATCGTAAACACTGGTTAAGTGGAGGCCGTCCTTGACAAGATCCTTCCGGGCAATATATTCATTACATTAAAATGAGTTTAATTTGAAAGAATGAAATACACAACATACCTTTTTGATTTTGATTACACACTAGCCGATTCTTCACGCGGCATCGTTATCTGTTTTCGTAATGTACTGGAACGCCATGGGCATACGGGTATCAGTGATGAAGCCATAAAACGCACCATTGGAAAAACACTGGAAGATTCATTCAGTCTTTTGAGCGGAATCACTGCTCCCGAAACATTAGCCGAATATAAAAAAGAATATGTAAAGGAAGCAGATACATACATGACTGTCAACACTTTCTTTTTTCCTGAAACGGTTACCGTACTGAAAACACTGAAAAGTCAAGGCGCCCAAATAGGTATCATTTCCACTAAATTCCGTTTTCGTATCCGCGAAATGGTAGACCAACATTTTCCGAAAGATTTTTTTGACATTATTATCGGAGGAGAGGATGTAAAGCAAGCCAAGCCAGATCCTCAAGGTATAAAAAAAGCACTACGCCGACTGCATCGCCAGAAAAACGAAACACTCTACATCGGTGACAGCACAGTGGACGCTAAAACCGCCCAAGCAGCCAAAGTAGACTTTGTAGGTGTACTCAATGGCATGACAACCCGTGAAGAACTGATTGTATACCCACATCGGCAGATATTAGACAATCTTTCGTTACTTCCATTAATTCATAAATTCACCCCTTACGAACCAGACAAACATTTTCCGGAAAAGTTCTTTTATTCTTCCTATTTTCCTCAAAAGATAGTAGCCTTCTACAAACTGTTCCATCAAAAACAAATAAGAGGAAAACATGAAATAAAAGAGAATCCGACATGTTGCGTCTGTAAGAACTGCGGAAACACATTTCAAGGGAATTATTGTCCCCATTGCGGACAAAACCACCACACACCACGTTTTACCATACGAAATGCCTTTCAGAATATTTTGAGCGGATTCTTTAACATAGACAATGGTTTCAGCCGTAACCTGATAGAACTACTCTACCGACCAGGATACATGATACGGGATTATCTGAGGGGGAAACGTGTACATTACTATAAACCATTTCAAACCTTGTTCGTTCTAGCTGCTCTATATATCATGGGTGTACAGCTCATTGACCCGACAGCGATAAAACTATCGGAAAAGGAAATGGAAGAAGAGCCTACTATCGCCAGCCTGATGGATGACATCAAATATCAACAGGAACAGACATCAGACAGTTGTACCAAATATTATTTAGGACAAAGTATTACTTATGCAGACAGTGCACGGTGGGCTCAAACCCACAGTTTATCAGAATCAATACAAGCACAAATCGATGCAAAATTCAGCAATCAAGACCAAGATGAGCTAAAAAAAGAAATAAGCAAACAAATAAAAAAGGAGCTTAAACAAAAAATAAAAGCAAAAAATGGAGAGATTGATGACTGGAGAGGCCTGATGAAAGAAATTGGTACGACTTTGGCAAAACAAGATAGCTTGCGGATAGCCACTTTAGGAAGAGAAGCCAACAAACAAGACTCAACCATATCGGAAATAAGAAAAAACATATTGGCAAACATGGCCCAACAAGATAATCCCTATGAAGATCAAGATATCTGGAATGATTTGAGCGAAGCCGGAAGTGAAATAAAAAATGTTTTCAACGAAATGACAAACAATTATTTTACAGAAAATAGTTTTCTCTCTGCAGTCGGTAATCTGATGAAAAGTTGGATACATGGCAACAAAGCCTTCAGCATCCTTGCTTTGCTCCCCCTTTTCACAATAAGCACCCGATTAAGCTTCTGCCGGACCTCTATCGGACGTCGACTAAACCTGACAGAAAACTTTTTTGCACAAGTTTATATCGCTTGCCAAATCTTATGGATTTCTTTACTGATCCTGCCATTTACCGGGACAGCACACTTGAATGATATTTTTGATTTAAGTTACAAAGCAATCTTTATATTATTTGTCTGGGATTACCGCCAACTGTTTGGACTTTCCTGGTGGAAAAGTTTCTGCCGTACAATAATCATGTTTTGGTATTGCTTTTTGGGACTGTTGCTAGTCTGTTCTATCATTATAGGCATCATCGTATTGATAGCCTATATTATACAATGGGGTAAATAAAAGTACAATCACACAAACCTTATTTATACAATCGCACATCCACAAAATGCAATATGAATAAAAACATTGAGTACAAGAAAAAAGAAGATGATTTTTCTTTGCAGATATAAATAAATATAGTAATTTTGTGCCCGATTTAGTCCGATGAGGTAGAAAAAGCGAAGGCAGTGATGCATTCCACCTTACGGAGAAAACCGTTTAATATTATAAAAAGATGTACGTAATTGTAGAAATTAACGGTCAGCAGTTCAAAGCTGAAGAAGGTAAAAAACTGTTTGTACACCACATTCAGAACGCAGAAAACGGCGCAACTGTTGAATTTGAAAAAGTATTGTTGGTAGACAACAATGGAACAGTAACTGTAGGTGCTCCTACTGTAGAAGGTGCCAAGGTAGTTTGTGAAGTAGTATCTCCGCTAGTAAAAGGCGATAAAGTACTTGTATTTCACAAGAAGAGAAGAAAAGGTTATAGAAAACTGAACGGTCACCGCCAGCAGTTTACAGAGTTAACTATTAAACAAGTTATTGCTTAATCATTTAAAATTTAAGAAGAAATGGCACATAAAAAAGGTGTAGGTAGTTCTAAGAACGGCCGTGAATCAGCAAGTAAGAGATTAGGCGTTAAGATATTTGGTGGACAGGCTTGTAAAGCAGGTAACATCATTGTTCGTCAGAGAGGTACAGAATTCCATCCGGGTGAAAACATCGGTATGGGACGTGACCATACTCTTTTCGCTTTAGTAGATGGTACAGTATGTTTCAAAGTAGGTCGCGATGACAGAAGATCTGTTTCTGTTGTTCCTGCTGTAGAAGCATAATCAGTTACAAAATAAAAAAAATTGAAAGACTCTTCATTCTTTGAAGAGTCTTTTCTTTTAGAATGTCCTGAACACTAAAACCTTACCTTCGGTCCGGATTATAAAATGCTTGGCCAATGCCTCATTCAAAGTCCCTTGCCACCAATTGGTAAACACAGATAAAGGATAAGCCAACCCTTCGGCAAATAAAACCGTACTATTCATATTAAAAATAGAAATCTGCTGACCGATATAAGATTCGAACATACTGTCCTCCTTTATGGGAACAAAGATACCGTAATCTGTCATCATATTAACCTCCGCCTTCTCCATATAATCTGCCAACAAACTGACATTCCCTATTGTATGATCTTCTCTTTTCCCTGTAGCCCCCATGATAGTAATACGCTTCCTCTCCTGTGATAAGCAGAAGCGGAATGCCTTACTCAAATCATTTGTTTCCTGCTCTGTCTCACTATGAATCAACGAAGCATATCGCTCTTTAATACCCGGCAATAAAGAATCACCATCGCCAACAATGGCTTCCGGCATTCTACCTGAACGAATATAAGTATTTGCTGCCCCGTCACAACAAACTACATAAGGACACTGCCTCAACCATTCCAACGCCAACGGATGGGAAGGAAAATCACCATCAGCCAGAATAATTGTTTCCGGCACATCACATCCTATCGGCAATTTATACTCTTTCATAAGATAAATTCATTAATTGTTTCCACTTCAAATAACCGAAAAAAGCGATTACCGTATAAAGTCCATATAAAAAAGAAGTGAAATATAAATCTTTGTAAATATAGATACCACAAGAAACAATATCAACAACCAGCCATACCAACCATTGTTCCACATATTTATGTGCAAGCATCCACATGGCAATAATACTAAGTGAAGTTGTTAAACTATCCCACCAGGGCACTGTGCTATCCGTATAAGTTTCGAGAATAATCCCTATCAGCACAAACACCACAAGCAGCACAACAAACATAGGCAGCAGCAACTTAGACGGTGTGCCAGATACAGGCTTCTCCCCTTTATCCGGCGTATGGCGCAACCACATCCCCCAACCATAAATTCCAGCCAACAAATAATAGATGCTGATAGCAGAATCGGCATACAGACCTACTTGATAATAAATAACTATATAAATGGCAGGCATAATAACACTGACCGGCCACAACCAAATGCTCGCCTTATATTCAAACCATAAATAAAGCAGACCGATTAAAGTGCCCGCTATCTCAAGATAATTCATCCTTCTTACTTTTCATTTTCTAATCTGGATACAAAAGTAACGAATAACTCATACACCTTACCATTTTTTTATCTATCTTTGTCCATTAATTCAAGAAATATCAAAAAGACTGAAAAGATATGCTTACCATTAAACAAATTACAGACAACACGGAAGAGGTAATCCGCGGACTGGAAAAGAAGCACTTTAAAGATGCAAAAGCAACGATAGAACAAGTGCTTGCATTCAATGACAAACGACGTAGCACACAGAATCAATTAGATAAAAACCTGGCAGAAGTGAACTCGCTCTCCAAATCTATCGGGCAACTGATGAAAGAAGGAAAGAAAGAAGATGCTGAAACCGCTAAAACACGTGTAGCCGAAATCAAAGAAACCAGCAAAGCTTTACAAGCAGAAATGGACAAAGCACAGGAAGACATGACCAACCTGCTTTACACCATTCCTAATGTTCCTTACGACAGTGTGCCCGAAGGTGTAAGCGCTGAAGACAATGTGGTGGAAAAAATGGGCGGTATGGAAACCGAACTCCCCAAGAATGCACTTCCTCATTGGGAACTTGCCAAAAAATACGACTTGATAGATTTTGACCTAGGCGTGAAAATCACAGGGGCAGGTTTTCCTGTATATAAAGGTAAAGGAGCACGTCTTCAACGCGCATTAATCAATTTCTTCCTGGATGAAGCCCGCGCTTCCGGTTACGAAGAAATCATGCCACCGACGGTAGTAAACACTGCATCAGGTTACGGAACAGGACAACTTCCCGACAAAGAAGGACAAATGTATCATTGCGAAGTAGATGATTTGTACTTAATTCCAACTGCAGAAGTTCCTGTAACCAATATTTATCGTGACGTGATTTTGGACGAAAAACAATTGCCTATCAAGAATTGTGCATACACTCAATGTTTCCGTCGTGAAGCCGGATCTTACGGCAAAGACGTACGTGGCTTGAACCGTTTGCACGAATTCTCAAAAGTAGAACTGGTACGCATTGACAAACCCGAACATTCCAAACAGTCACATCAGGAAATGTTGGACCATGTAGAAGGTCTATTGAAGAAATTAGAGCTCCCCTATCGCATTCTCCGCCTTTGTGGTGGTGATATGAGTTTTACAGCTGCACTTTGCTTTGACTTTGAGGTTTACTCGGAAGCACAACAACGTTGGCTGGAAGTAAGTTCTGTATCCAATTTCGATACGTATCAGGCTAATCGCCTGAAATGCCGTTACCGTTCTGCCGAAAAGAAAACAGAATTATGCCATACTTTGAACGGTTCCGCACTAGCTTTGCCGCGTATTGTTGCAGCCTTATTAGAAAATAACCAGACTCCGGAAGGTATCCGCATCCCTAAAGCATTAGTTCCTTATTGCGGATTCGAGATGATTGACTAATAACAGCTAATTACATATATTGAATGTCATTCTGAGTATTGTTCAGAATCCGATCTTTCCCGACAGATTCTGTCTTGTATGCAGAATGACATTCTTTTTTATTATTTCAACCTGATTACTAACCATTTAACCTATTATTATGAATACTTCACAGAAAAATTTCATGGTACCTCTTGCCTTTGTAGGCATGATGTTTTTTGCAATTGGTTTTGCATTGGGCATTAACTCTTTCCTGATGCCGGTATTAGAACGGTCAATGGAAATGTCGGCTTCAGAATCCAATCTTCTGCTTGCCGCCACGTTTGTTCCATTCCTAATTTTTGGCATACCGGCCACCAAATGTATTGAAGCCATCGGTTACAAAAAAACAATGGCTCTTTCATTCATCATTTTCGCTATCGCTTTTGGACTATTCATCCAAGCAGCTGCTACAGAATCTATTGTATGGTTTCTTTTCGCCTCATTCATCTGTGGTGCCGCCAATGCAGTACTCCAAGCTTCAGTAAATCCATATGTAACTATTCTTGGACCTATAGAGTCTGCCGCAAAACGTATTTCCATCATGGGTATTTGCAACAAACTGGCTTGGCCTGCTACTACTCTTTTTATTACCTTAGTAATCGGCAAAACCATAGACCAAATTAAAATGGAGGATTTGTTCCAGCCATTTGGTATCATTATCGGTATTTTCGTTGTATTAGGCATTATCGCCTTAATGGCTCCGTTGCCTGAAGTAAAAGCTGCCGGAGAGGATGCCACCACAGATGCGGAAGAAGCGGTTGCCTGTCCTTATGCAGAAGGTAAAACTTCTATCATGCAATTTCCTCACTTGCTATTAGGAGTAATTGCTCTTTTCCTTTATGTAGGTGTGGAAACCATAGCCTTGGCAACTGCAACCGGATATGCCAAAGCATTGGAGCTGCCGGGTGACAATTACGGATTTATCCCTTCCATCGGTATGGTAGTAGGATACATTTGCGGCGCAACCTTAATCCCTAAATATCTGAGCCAGGCTACCGCAATGAAAATATGTGCCATCATAGCCATCATTGGTTCTGCACTAGTAGCGACCATGCCGGCTGAAATTTCAGTCTACTGCATATTCTTTATGGCATTAGGATGCTCATTAATGTGGCCCGCATTATGGCCTCTCGCAATGGCGGATCTCGGCAAATTCACCAAAGCCGGCTCTTCATTGCTAACCATGGCCATTGCCGGTGGAGCGGTTATGCCATGGATGCGCGGTGTAGTTCAAGATGCAACTAGTTTCCAGACCTCCTATTGGATCTGTGTTCCCTGTTTCCTTTTCATTCTATATTATGGAATGATAGGATATAAAATCAGAACAAAGAAATAATCCTTTTTTCACATTAAAAACGAACTGCCGGCAAAATCAAAAACAGATTTATCATGATAGGCTCCAGCCGCCCCTCACAAAAGGGCGGCTTTTCTTTTGTCTTTAAAAAATATAATCCTACCTTTGCATAAATTATCAATTTGACAATCAACTCAGAAAAATAACTAACTTACAGTATAGCAAAATGAATAAGATTATTTCAAAAGAACATTTCTCGGAAAAGGTCTTTAAATTGGTTATAGAAGCACCTCTGATTGCTAAGTCGCGTAAGGCCGGACATTTCGTAATTGTTCGTGTCGGTGAAAAAGGAGAACGTATGCCACTTACTATCGCCGGTGCCGATCCCGTAAAAGGTACCATCACACTAGTAGTACAGGAAGTTGGTCTTTCTTCTACACGACTTTGTGAATTGAACGAAGGAGATTATATTACAGATGTTGTTGGTCCGCTGGGTAAAGCCACCCACATTGAAAATTTCGGAACTGTAGTCTGTGCCGGAGGAGGAGTAGGCGTTGCTCCGATGCTTCCTATCGTACAGGCTTTGAAAGCTGCCGGCAACCGTGTAATTACCGTATTGGCCGGACGTACCAAAGAATTAATTATCCTTGAGAAAGAAATGCGTGAAAGTTCTGATGAAGTAATCATTATGACAGACGACGGCTCATACGGGCATAAAGGATTAGTGACTGAAGGTGTGGAGGAAGTAATCAAACGTGAAACAGTAAACAAATGTTTCGCCATCGGTCCTGCCATCATGATGAAATTCGTTTGCCTGCTGACTAAAAAATATGAAATTCCCACAGACGTTTCTCTGAACACCATTATGGTGGATGGAACCGGCATGTGTGGTGCCTGCCGTATCACTGTAGGAGGCAAAACACGTTTTGTTTGTGTTGACGGTCCGGAATTCGACGGCCATCAAGTAGATTTTGACGAAATGCTGAAACGCATGGGAGCTTTCAAAGATATTGAAAAAGAAGAAATTCACAAACTAGACACCGAAAAGCCAATGACTTGTGAAGCGACTAAAGAACTGGATGGCCGGGATGCCGAATGGCGTGCAAGCTTACGTAAAGCCATGAAGCCTAAAGAACGAATGGCTATCCCTCGTGTAAAAATGAACGAATTGGATGCAGAATACCGTTCACATAGCCGTAAGGAAGAAGTCAATCTAGGCTTGAGCGAAGAGCAAGCTGTAACGGAAGCAAAACGTTGTTTGGACTGCCCCAACCCTACTTGTATGAACGGATGCCCCGTAGGAATCAATATCCCGAGATTCATCAAAAATATCGAACGCGGTGAATTCCTTGAAGCTGCCAAAACTTTAAAAGAAACCAGTGCATTACCTGCTGTCTGCGGGCGTGTATGTCCTCAAGAAAAACAGTGTGAATCACAATGCACTCATCTGAAAGCCGGACACGAAGCCGTTGCCATAGGCTATTTGGAACGTTTTGCTGCTGATTACGAACGTGAAAGCGGTCAAATATCCGTACCGGAAGTAGCAGAAAAGAACAATATAAAAGTAGCTGTTATCGGTTCAGGTCCTGCCGGACTCTCATTTGCCGGAGATATGGCTAAACAGGGATACGATGTCACTGTATTCGAAGCTTTACATGAAATAGGGGGCGTATTAAAATATGGTATCCCCGAATTCCGCCTACCAAATAAGATTGTAGATGTAGAAATTGACAATTTATCCAAGATGGGTGTCAAATTCATGAAGGACTGCATCGTAGGAAAGACAATCAGTGTGGAAGACTTGGAAGCAGAAGATTTCAAAGGTATATTTGTAGCATCAGGTGCCGGGCTCCCCAACTTCATGAATATCCCGGGTGAAAATTCTATCAATATCATGTCTTCCAACGAATATCTGACCCGTGTAAATCTAATGGATGCAGCCAGCGAGGATTCGGATACTCCTGTAACATTCGGCAAACGCGTAGCAGTAATCGGCGGTGGTAACACAGCTATGGACTCTGTCCGCACAGCACGCCGCTTAGGAGCAGAACGCGCAATGATTATTTATCGCCGTTCGGAAGAAGAAATGCCTGCCCGTCTGGAGGAAGTGAAACATGCTAAAGAAGAAGGTGTGGAATTTCTGACCCTGCATAACCCCATAGAATATATTGCCGATGAAAAGGGGCGTGTAAAACAAGTAGTTTTACAGAAAATGGAATTAGGCGAACCAGATGCTTCCGGCCGTCGCAGTCCGATAGCTATTCCAGGAGCAACAGAAACCATTGACATCGATATGGCAATAGTCAGCGTAGGCGTCTCCCCTAACCCGATTGTCCCCAGTTCCATCCCGAGATTGGAATTGGGACGCAAAGGAACAATTGCCGTAAATGAAAATATGCAATCGTCAATCCCGACTATTTATGCCGGTGGTGATATTGTGCGTGGTGGAGCTACAGTTATCCTTGCAATGGGTGACGGACGTAAAGCAGCTGCTTCCATGCATGCACAACTCTCCTCCAAATAATATTATCATTTTCACTAATTTAGCCCGTTATTAAAAGTACGGGCTATTTTTATTCTATACCGAAATAAATCACACGGACAGAATGGAACCAATAACCCATATAGACCTATATCGCCTATCTGACCAATGTACTGACATCAATTGAAATACATACCATGAATATGAACTCTGTCACTATATCTGGAGATAAAATACAAAACTTTATTACCAAATATTGAGGTAACTATCTAAATGTCTATATGAAGTGTGCTCCATAACAACAAAAGAGGTGTAAACGAATCCTTTTATTAACCAAATAAAATTTAAAGTATTCACATTATAAACAATTAATAACTCAAATTTAACCAGCATTAAACTCACTCCAGATTACTTTTGTTACCAATTATAATCATAAAGAAAAAACGAATGACCCAGAGGGTAAATTTTAGCATATTATTCTGCACTATCAGTATACTGACAGCACAAGCACAATGGAACAAACAGGACTCGATTCGTTTACAGGAGCTATTGAATGGAGATGGAGAACTAAAAATTAACACAGAAGCCGTAAAGTCTATCCATTTCGACTTTAAATCGGACAAAGACAATATAAAAGGTACTCCATTCATGTCCGAAGACAAACCGTGGATGAAGTTTCTGAAAGACTTGCCTAAAAACTTCGGCGACACAACCAAATGGGTACGCCCTAACTTTGTGCGTCTTACTCCCTACACTCCTTACACCACATGGCATGAAGATCCGGTTAATGATCCCATTTTCTTGAAAAGAAAAGACTCTCTGACAATGTCATGGAAACTAAATATCAAACTGATTCCCGGTTTGCGAAACGGCTATGTAATATTACCTGCCGGCATGGATCAAACGGTAACTCCCAGTAATAACCCATTAATAGGAGGACTGGATGCCGACAATTTTCTGTATGAATCTTTAACCAAACGAGGACGTGCCATCCGACGTAATCGTAATCGTGCCAAAGGTTGGAAAATCTATCAAAGTTACGTACCAACCCGACAGGATTCTATCTTGTTTCCTAGAATCAGCAAAGTATCTGAACAAGATTCATTGCCCAAACAAGACACTTTGCTTATCAAAAAGGATTCAGCAATTATTAACCAAAACTCATTACTTCTTAAAGACAAAATAAACGGCAAGGACCAGACAAAGAAAAGCCGCTAAATGATTCCACTTCAGTTCTGTTTTAAATGCCCAAACAGAAAATAATGTAAATACAGCCAATGTGATAACTTCTTGAATCACCTTGAGTTGCATAATATCAAACGGTCCTCCACTATCTTTAAACCCAAGACGATTGGCAGGAACCTGAAGACAATATTCAAAAAAAGCAATTGCCCAACTAAATGCAATCACACCAATCAACGGAAGGGCTGCAAACCAACTAAACTCTTGTCGCATTTTTAAATGACCATACCAAGCAAACGTCATAAAGACATTTGAAAAAATCAGCAATATTACTGAATAAATACCATGAGACAACATATATTTTAATCTATTTTTTATCCGGAAACAATCTGCCTATAATATCCATTACGCTTTTAACAATTGCATATCAACAAGCATTTTTGGAGTGCAAAGATAATGGAAATAATCGAATTAAGAATAATACAATGAGTTATTGCCGTAACAAACATGTTTTATTTCCAATGAACAAAAAAGCAACCAACTCCACTCTTTCAATCTGCTATTTGTTAAGAAAAAAGTTTGTTTGCTAAACCATGTTATAACAAGCGTTTTTTTATTTCTAAAATTTGGAACTATCTCAAGAATACGTACCTTTGCATTGTGTTTTTCATAGTATTAGATTTAAGGTTAACAAAAGATTGGCTGTCTGGGAAGATAGCCTTTTTTATTTTCTCCTTGCCTAGTCCCCCAAATAGTGTTACAGCTAAAAATGCAACAAAATGAAAAAGGCAGAAACAAAGAAGAATCACTTGTAAAAATAGGGGGAGTATAACAGGACAATGTTTTTCCCACATCAGAAAACATGTTTTTTACACGTACGCCCCATATAGTTATACGTACGTACAAACTCATGCGGACGTATATGAAATCTTATATGTCCAGAATAAAATTCCACATCAAAGATAAGGACGTTTTTTAAAAAGATCAAGAGCTTTTCAAAAAAGATAACCGCCTTTTAAAAAAAGAAAAGGAGCTTTTACCGAAACGTCTTGATCTTTTTTACCGTTGCCAAGACTTTGTAAGCCATTATTCTATGGAAGTACAAACCCCTTATGCACACTTCTTGCGAGAAAAAAGCCTGAAAACACCCTACTTCCTATCAAGCCTGGAATAGCCTATAAAAAATAGATATAACTGAGGACAAGCATGTTACACGAAAATATGTTTCAGAACGTTATGAGAGCATGAGAGCATAAGTGAGAACAAATATTTTTACCATCTGCATATAAGTTGTTTATAATTAGCCTGTTATACATGCAGTGATGGCATGAGGACATAAACACCCGAACTTCCTAATAAGTACGTCAAGAACATTTCCGGAAGTTATCAGAGAACAAAACGATCCTTTAAGAACCAAAATCCTCCCCACAATTTTGCAAATAAACCTCAAACAGACCGAAAGAATTGCTTTTTAAAAAACTTATTTTTCAATTGAAAGGACAGAGGAGCACTCTTTACAAGGCAAAGTTGTTTAAAAAGAAAGATAAAGAGTTGCTCGCAAATCAGGTTTTTCTAGCTTGCTCAAGAACTTTCTATTTATCATAAACTTCAAACTTTATTAAATCATTAAACCATTTCTACCCATATTTGTCATTTAGTAAACAATAAATAGATTAGATTATGGAAAAAATTATTGAGAGAAATGTCCCTATCGCAGAAGAGAATGTAACATTGTCAGGACAACCGGCAACGAATATGTTCGAAGACTGGGGTGAGGACATAACTGAAACAGATCTTTTGCATGAAGAAAAAGATAAAGGATTCTCCCCCAAAAAGAATCCCCAAAAACTGATGAAAGAAATGGATCAAATAGTGCAGGATGACATTAAAAACATTCATTAATAACCATTCATCCAATCCCCTTTATTATTTTACATTTGTCCTAGACTTGTATACGAAAATCACTTGACGAAAAGAGTATAAGGACAACTGAATACAAATAAATTGGAAACAGCTGCCATAAAAAACAGTTGTTTCCAATTTCAATTATGAACAAAATCTCTATGACGACAAATTAATTAAGATAACAACACAAGTCTTGATGCCATCCTATTGGAGCGTTATTCACCTCAGTAGGGGTGAAATGATTTATCGCAATCACATTCCTCACCCCACGTACTATATCTTTTGTAAACAACGCTGCAAGTCCTAATCCCATTCCCCATACTAACACAATAAAAAACTTTCTCATATCCTAATATATTTAAATGGTTATTCTTATGATAAAGAGAAAACAATTCCTATGCCAAAACCAGACTGGTATTGATTATCAATCAAATACATTAAGAACAAACTATTTTCAAAGAAAAAGGTCCACATTTTCATTGTAGAATATTTCTACACTTTCCCCAACAAATCAGACATGTATGTGCATCACCTTGTATCCGGCACAACAAACAACAGGAAGGATACCTTTGTAACATTCTTCCCCATCTAAATACATTGATAATATTGATAGTTGGTTAGCTGCACACAAGTACAAACAACTAACTATAAGCAGTCTCGTTATAATCCCCCAACAACAAAACAGCCATATCAACTATAAATCGTGTTCATTCATCCCAGGCAACAGTTCTTCCTGAATATTTGTCATGCTTCTCCACAAACTATACCGTGCTTCAGGATTCATTTTTTCTAGAGAATATAAAACATCTTTCATATTTGAACGATTCGACAAACTTTCATAAGGACAATTTTTGATCTGTTTACGAAAACCGAGGATACGTGCCATTTCAATTAAATCCGCTTCATGTACCAAGCACATAGGACGAATAATTGTCATCTCAAATTTACGCATCACTAATTTAGGAGGCATCGTACTGAACGCTCCCTGAAAAGTAATATTCATCAACAAAGTTTCCAAGATATCATCCATATGATGTCCTAAAGCAATCTTATTGCACCCCTGCTCCTTTGCCACCGTGAACAAAGCTTTTCTCCGATTCCAAGAACAAAGGAAACAGGGAGACTTCCGAGTATCGGTACTCAGATCAAAAAAAGTTTCATAATGCACAAACGGCACCCCTAAATCCTCTGAGTAGCCTTTCAGATATTCCAAATCAGATTGATAAGGAATATTTGTCATGCCTACATGCACAGCTATCACTGCAAATTTCGGTTTCAAAATACGTGAACGCCTTGCCAATAACTCCAATAGAGCCAAAGAATCCTTTCCACCAGAAAGAGCTATCAAAATTTTATCACCATCCTCAATCAAGCGATACTTTACCACCCCCTTGTTAAAGCGTTGCTCCAACCTTCGCATTATTTTCTCGTCTTCCGTAAATTGTGCCATACATCTTCTTTAAAAATAGGGCACAAAAGTACATGAAAAGAATGATTTATGGAAGATTTAACAAAATAGAATTATTAAAGCATGAGAATTCCAATTAATCTTTGTATTTTTGAATCTAAATAATACGGATTATAAACTAACTATGTACAAAAAATATATCATTGGTTTATTTACTTTATGCTGCGCAGGCAACACTGCGGCACAAAGCTTGGCACAAGCCAAACAACTTTTCCTGAACGGAGAATTTGAACAAGCCAAACCAGCTTTCCAAAAGCTGGTAAAGCAAGCCCCTTCTAATGCCAATTATAATTATTGGTATGGCGCATGTTGTTATGAAACAGGAGAAAAAAAAGAAGCACAGCCCTACCTTGAAAAAAGCGCCGCCCGCAAAGTCATTGACGCATACCGCTATTTAGGGAAACTATATTATGATATCTATCGGTTTGACGATGCCGTAGATAACTACGAACAACACATAGAATGGTTGGAAAAGAAAAAACGCCCTACCGAAATGGCTGAAGCAGAGCTGGAACAAATAAAGCAAGCAGCCCGTATGATAAAAGGAGTGGAAAACATTACTGTAATAGATAGTTTTGTAGTCGATAAAAATGATTTTCTGAAAGCATATAAAATCAGTAGAGAATCGGGAGCACTCTATCACGATCCTACCATATCCGGGACTGTCTATCAAACCGAAATGGGCAATAAAGTACTTTACGGGAACAAAAGCACAGACGGCAAAATGCAACTCTACTCCCGTATCCGTCTGTTGGACGGCTGGAGCGAGCCCGAACCCCTCATGTCCCTTAATGAACAGGGAAATGTAAACTATCCCTTCTTAATGTCAGATGGCATTACCTTGTATTATGCATCGGATGGAGAAGGCTCTTTGGGGGGGTACGATATTTTTGTAACTCGCTATGATTCGGAAAATGGCAATTATCTTCGTCCCGATAATATAGGAATGCCATTTAACTCTCCCGCCAATGACTATATGTATGCCATTGATGAATTCAACAATATTGGCTGGTTTGCTTCAGACCGCTATCAGCCTGATAACAAAGTCTGTATCTATGTGTTTGTACCGAACTCTTCAAAAGAAGTATACAATTACGAAAGTACAGACGAACAGATCATTATAAATGCAGCCAGCCTACATTCTATCCGTACCACCTGGAAAGATGAAGAGAAAGTACGAACCGGCAAGCAACGCCTAGCGGCAATAATGTATGCCAAAGAATCCGGAGAACAACAAAAAGACTTCACCTTGATAATAGATGACTCTGCTGTTTACCACACATTGAACGACTTCCGCTCTGCCGAAGCACGTAAACTTTATCAGCAAAGAATACAAAAGCAGAAGGATTATGACAACCTGAAGAAAAATCTGGATGACAAACGCGAACAATATGCCCAAGGGAACAGTGCACGAAAGAAGAATTTGACACCCGCCATTTTGGAATTGGAAAAACGTACTGAACAACTTCTGAAAGAAATGGCCCAACTGGATATCAGCGTCCGCAACGAAGAAATAAAGAAGTTGAAACACTAATACAAAGATATTTATGGAAGTATTTATTATCATAGCGCTCATCTTGGCAGGAGTACTTCTCTTTATTGTAGAGGTTTTCCTTATTCCCGGCATCAGTATAGCCGGAATAGCATCGGCCATCTGCCTGCTATATGCCAACTATTACGCTTTCGACACATTAGGACCGATAGCAGGATTCATTACTTTGATAGCATCCGTCCTAAGTTGCATAGCCATTATCATCTGGTTTATGCACTCAAAAACCATGGACAAGCTTTCTTTGAAGAAAACACTGGATTATAAAATCGATCCCCTAAAAGGAACCCATATCCGCATCGGAGACAAAGGCATAGCAATAACCCGCCTTGCACTGATAGGCAATGCAAACTTTAATGGACACATCATCGAAGTGCGCTCTGCCGATGGCTTGATTGATGAGAATACCCCCATTTATGTAGAAAGAATGGTTGAAGGAACGGTGATTGTACGCAAATTCAACCTATGATAGAAAAATGACTTACAAATACGATTTTATCAAATTTCTTGATTGACATTCTCATTCAAGTATATTTTAGACAATAGTGAAAACAGCAGAGATTCGATGTGGAGCTGTTCAAATATAAATATTTACTTTTAAACAATTGATTATTATGATCGAACCCAACTATCTTCCTTTCATCCTTATAGGAGGTGGAATTATTTTCGTGGTACTATTCTTTCATTATGTACCATTTTTCCTCTGGCTGTCTGCCAAAGTTTCGGGAGTACGCATTTCATTGGTGCAATTATTCTTAATGCGCATCCGTAATGTTCCTCCTTATGTCATTGTCCCAGCAATGATTGAAGCACATAAAGCTGGCTTAAGTAACATAACCCGAGATGAATTGGAAGCTCATTATATGGCAGGCGGGCATGTAGAAAAAGTAGTACACGCACTAGTATCCGCATCCAAAGCCAACATCGAACTGTCTTTCCAAATGGCAACTGGTATTGACCTAGCCGGCCGTGACGTATTCGAAGCCGTGCAAATGTCAGTAAACCCTAAGGTTATTGACACTCCTCCCGTTACTGCTGTAGCCAAAGACGGCATACAGCTTATAGCTAAAGCTCGTGTCACTGTACGCGCCAATATCCGCCAATTAGTAGGAGGTGCCGGAGAAGACACGATTCTAGCACGTGTTGGTGAAGGTATCGTGTCCTCTATCGGATCGTCCGAAAATCACAAATCCGTATTGGAAAATCCTGATTCTATCTCTAAATTAGTACTCCGCAAGGGCTTAGATGCCGGTACGGCCTTCGAAATCCTGTCTATTGATATAGCTGATATTGATATAGGCAGAAATATTGGAGCTGCTTTACAAATAGACCAGGCCAATGCCGACAAGAATATTGCACAAGCCAAAGCAGAAGAACGCCGTGCGATGGCCGTCGCTTTGGAACAGGAAATGAAAGCCAAAGCAGAAGAGGCCCGTGCGAATGTAATTCAGGCAGAGGCCGAAGTGCCCAAGGCCATGGCGGAAGCATTTCGTAGTGGCAACCTAGGCATTATGGACTATTACCGCATGAAGAATATACAAGCAGATACCTCCATGCGTGAAAATATTGCAAAACCCGAAACAACTTTCGGTAATGAACCATTAAGCAAATAAAACTAGTATTCAACGATTAATGTATTTTTCTTGGATGCGAATGAAACTGTTTTTCTCTTTATCATGCTAATATCAATGAAAGTTTATAAATCCGTGGCATCTACATCTAAGAAATAATCTGTTTGTATACCCATTAAAAAGACAAGAAATATAACATCAATTATACAGACCATTAACCACAAAAAAAAGATTATGAAAAAATATTATGCAGAATCTGAGTTGATTATCAATCCCGACGGCTCTATTTTTCACCTTCATATCAAACCGGAACAGCTGGCAAATAAAATAATTCTAGTAGGTGACCCTGGGCGTGTAGCATTAGTAGCTTCTCATTTCGAAACTAAAGAATGTGAAATAGAAAGCCGTGAATTCAAGACCATTACCGGTACTTATAAAGGGAAACGTCTCACCGTAGTTTCCACCGGTATAGGTTGTGACAATATAGACATTGTGATGAATGAATTAGATGCTTTGGCCAATATTAATTTCAATACCCGTTATGAAAAAGACCACTTACGCCAATTGGAATTAGTACGTATCGGTACATGTGGCGGATTACAGCCCTATACTCCCGTTGGCACCTATATTTGTTCTGAAAAGTCTATCGGTTTTGATGGACTACTCAATTTCTACGCCGGACGCAATGAGGTTTGCGATCTGAAATTCGAACAAGCTTTTATAAATTACATGGGTTGGGAAGGTAATGTATGCATCGCCCACCCATACGTCATTGATGCCGACCGGGAATTAATAGACCGCATCGCGCAAAATGATATGGTCCGTGGCATAACTATCGCCGCAGGAGGTTTCTTTGGCCCGCAAGGACGAGAACTCCGTATTCCACTGGCCGATCCTGAACAGAATGAAAAGATTGAGAAATTTGAATACAATGACTATCGCATCACTAACTTTGAAATGGAAAGTTCCGCCCTTGCCGGATTAGCACGCCTGATGGGACACAAAGCCATGACTGTATGTATGGTAATTGCCAACCGACTAATAAAGGAAGCCAATACCGGCTATAAAAACTCTATTGATGGTTTGATAGAAAAAGTCTTGGAAAGAATATAATTCCCAATTTAGTTGTCTATATAATATGGATAAAATTCACCGGATCATCTATCAATACTTATTCTTATTATCATCCAGAAGAAGATTGGCATAAACAGATTTTTTACAGAATAAGCCAACTCTTTTTACCTAACAGGGGACATCGCTTCATAGAAGACCATTTTTTGTAAAAAAACAACAAGATGTCCCCTCATAAAACAAATAAAAATATGGAAACCAGTTTCAAACAAACAACTAGTAATAAAGTAGAACGTTACCGTCTTTTCCTCCCTCAGTTTGAACTTTTAATATCAGATGAAAAAGAAGAAATAAGTGTTTTGGCCAATACTGCCGCTGCTCTTCGGGAAGCCTTCGGCTTTTTTTGGGTAGGTTTCTATCTGGTTAAAGACGGCCAACTTATTTTAGGACCTTTTCAGGGAAGCACCGCCTGTTATCGCATCCATAAAGGAAAGGGAGTATGTGGAACCTCATGGTCAGAAGCTCGAACCTTGATAGTGCCCAATGTAGAACAATTCCCCGGACATATAGCCTGCAGTTCTCTTTCCCGCTCCGAAATTGTTGTTCCTATTCTTGCTAATGGACAAGTAAAGGGAGTATTGGATATTGACAGTAATCTATTAAACTCTTTTGATGAGACAGACCGCCGTTATTTAGAAGAAGTAACAGCCATCGTAGCTAAAACATTATATTATTAACCAAATGAAAATGATAAACCAAGATACAATCTGCGCCATTGCCACCGCCCAGGGAGGAGCCATCGGAATAATTCGTGTATCTGGCCCAAAAGCGATTGAAATAACGTCACGCATATTTACACCCGCCACAGGCAAGCCACTGACAGAACGAGCACCATATACTCTTACTTTCGGAAAGATTTGTTCCCCAAAGCGAAAAATTAATAATACACTTTTCCAAAAAACGAGTGAAATTCCGCAAGAAAAAAGTGAAACGTTACAAAAAAAAGAATCAATTATACCTTCTGCAGAAGAAGTAATAGACGAAGTTTTAATTTCTTTGTTCCGTGCCCCTCATTCTTATACTGGTGAAGACAGTACGGAAATCATGTGTCATGGTTCATCCTATATCCTGCAGCAAGTTATACAACTCCTGATCTATAATGGATGTCGTGCCGCTCTACCAGGTGAATACACCCAACGTGCTTTTCTAAACGGAAAAATGGACTTGAGCCAAGCCGAAGCTGTGGCCGATCTGATAGCCTCATCGTCTGCCGCCACCCATCGCCTAGCCATGAGCCAAATGCGTGGAGGATTCAGTAAAGAACTTTCTAACCTGCGTAACCAATTGCTTCATTTCACTTCGTTAATGGAATTAGAACTGGATTTCAGTGATCATGAAGAACTAGAATTCGCCAATCGTGACGAACTGAGCAGTCTAGCTACCCATATCGAACAAGTTATTGCCCAGCTAGCTCATTCTTTCAGTGTAGGAAACGCAATCAAGAATGGCATTCCTGTAGCAATTATCGGAGAGACGAATGCTGGAAAATCCACCTTACTGAATGCGTTGCTGAATGAGGAAAAAGCCATTGTCAGTGATATCCATGGAACGACCCGTGACGTAATAGAGGATACGATCAATTTACAAGGTGTCACATTCCGATTTATTGATACAGCTGGAATCCGCCAAACGAACGATACAATAGAAAATCTAGGGATAGAACGTACTTTCCAAAAGATGGACCAAGCATATGTCATTTTATGGATGATAGACTCTACAGATGCCCAAAGACGGTTCGAAGAATTAAAAGCCGAAATTCTTCCACACTGCGAAGGGAAAAAGATGATTATTTTATTTAATAAGTCAGATCTGTTACTAGCAATACAAAAAGAAGAGTTGTCAGCTATATTTGCTGACATGAAAGTGGAAAAACTATTTATCTCAGCAAAGAAAAGGGAAAATATAACGATCCTGGAAAAAAAGTTAGTACAGGCAGCCGCCTTACCAGAAATCAACCAAAACGATATTATCATTACAAATGTACGCCATTACGAAGCATTAACACGAGCATTGGATTCTATTCATAGAGTACAGGAAGGATTGCAATTGGGATTATCAGGAGATTTGGTAAGTGAGGATTTAAGACAATGTATCCACGAACTAAGTGAGATTGTTGCAGAAGGAGGTATAACCTCGGAAGAAACATTGCAAAATATATTTCAAAACTTTTGCATCGGCAAGTAGGATATTGTAATCAACTGCAACGAATTAGAACCAACTATAATGAAGTCGCTGATTTTCAGCGGCTTTTTTATTTGTCTAAAATCCGGCTATGTGCAGTCGGATATAGTTGTCCGCCATATTTTTCTACCGTATTTCTACCGCGGAACATTTTCGGGATTTGCCCCGATGTCACGATGACGCAGTAGTTGACGTGTGTTGACAATGGTTTACGTGAGTAGACAAAAAGGGAAATAAAAACGCAGCCTTTATAGCAGACGGCAAAGGCTGAAATTACCCGAATAACGAAAGTTCATGTTTAACGAAAATATGGAGGACAAACAAAATGGAAGTAAAAAGAATCTGCCAGTGGTGCGGCAAGCCTTTCATGGCCAAAAAGACCACCACAAATTATTGCAGCCCGCAATGCTCCAAAAGAGGCTACAAACACCGGATGAAGGAGCGCAGAATGGAACTTAGAGAAATCCAGGAAATGCTTGAGTTAAAGAGAAAGCTGGAAAGCCAGGAATACTTTACTTTTTCTCAAGCCTCCAGACTGATGGGTGTTTCTCGCCAGTATGTCTATAAGCTGGTGAAGGAAGACAAACTTCGTGCATCCCGGCTAAGTTCGAGAATGTCACTCATCCGCAGAAGCGACATTGAGCTGATGCTGAAAACTAAACCTTATGAAAGCATCAAGCCAAAGGATGATGTCGATATAACCGAATATTATACAGCCGAACAGATTGCGGAGAAGTACAAGGTAAATACCAAATGGGTATGGACATATACCAGAGAACATGATGTGCCCAAAGTCAAAGTCCGCCAATTCAACTACTACAGCAAGAAGCATATAGATGCGGCATTCGCCAAATACAAGACGGACGATGCCTTGACCGAATGGTACACTCCCGAAGAAATCGAGAAGAAGTACGGAATGACACGTGTAGCCATCCGTTCACATGTCTATCGCAACAACATCCCTTCAAAGAAAGAGCATGGCCAGATATTCTACTCAAAACTTCACTTCGATCTGTCCAAGAAGACAACCGAAGATGATTCTTCAGAATACTATACCGTGCAGGAAGCCATGAAGAAGTTTAGTCTCACACGGGATTCAGTTTACGGCATTCTGCAATTCCACGAAATAAAACGGGAGAAGAAAGGCAGGTTCGTGCGTTTTCTCAAGGTGGAATTCGACCACATCATGGGAGCCCGTTAGTGGCTAAATGCGACCGACTGTAATTATCGGGAAATTATTTCCTGCTGATTATGGTCTGTATAAAAGCATTAAGGATTTTCGCAGCAAAAATCAGTTACAAACATTTAATATTCAACATTATGTCAGAATGCAAAACCGTTACATTGAGGACGCGCCCTTTGAAGAAAGGTATGCTGTCGTTCTATCTTGATTATTATCCGGGCTACCGGGATCAGGAAACAATGAAGACCATCCGCCATGAAGGATTGAACATTTACATCTATGCCAATCCCAAGAATCAGCGTGAACGCGACTTCAACGCTGCCATGTCGGAAAAGGCCGAAGCAATCCGGTGCCGGAGGTTTGAAGCCATCGTAAATGAACGGTACGATTTCTTCGACAAGCGCAAGTACAAAGCGGACTTTCTGGAGTATTACCGGAAGCAGCTCCGCAAGCATGACCAGAAATGGGGATTTGTCTATCAGCACTTCTACAACTTCGTTCACGGCAAATGCACTTTTGAAGAAATAGATGTGGACCTATGCAACAAGTTCCGGGAATACCTGCTTAACGCAAAGCAACTCCGGCGTGACGGACAAATATCAAAGAACTCCGCTTCCGGTTACTGGTCCACTTTCCGTGGATTCCTGAAGATTCTGTATCGCAACAGGATGATAAAGACCAATGTCAATGACTTTCTGGAAAAAATCGAACCGGAAGATGTTGCCAAGGAATACCTGAGTGTGGAAGAGCTGTATTGTCTGGCAGAAACTCCGTGCAAGATACCTGTTCTAAAGACTGCTTCCCTCTTTTCGTGCCTGACCAGTTTGCGGCTCAGCGATATACTTTCCCTTTGCTGGGAGGAAATCGTTGACTTTGCAGCCGGAGGAAAATGTGTCCATACCATCACCCAGAAGACCAAGACGGAAGACATCATCCCGATAAGCGATGAAGCTCTGGAATTGATCGGGTACTGTCCTGAGAAAAAAGGTCTTGTGTTCAAAGGCCTGAAGCGGAACTGGACGCAGCAGCCTATGAAGGAATGGATCCGTTCCGCAGGAATTACCAAAAACATAACTTTCCACTCATACCGCAGGACATACGCAACCCTTCAGGCTGCAGCGGGTACTGATATCCGTACTATCCAAAGCAACATGGCGCACAAGAGCATCACTACCACCCAACGCTACATGAAAGTAGTCGACAGCAACAAGCGTGAGGCGACCACCAAAATCACATTGACAAGAAAGGGCTGACTTGACTGATTCGTGCCTGTTTTATCGGTTAGAGTATGATTTTTCGCTGAAAATCATACTCTAACCATATTTTTTCTTAATTCCCGGCTATTTTTCCGTCATTATTTACAACGGTCTGAAACCGGACATCTATTTTTGTCCTATCATAATTCCAAATAATAACAGTTTATGGCAGATAACAACCGAATATCCATCAAAAAGACAAGCCGGGTTCTTGCAATTACATGTGTCGCCTACACAACAGTGGCAACAATATTGTACAACAATCATCAGATTGACCTGATTGACTATTCCACTCCGGTCATATTAGGAACCGTGGCTACAATCATGTCATGCGCTGCACTGCAACGCCTGTTCTGTTCTCTACTCTCCAAAAGCTATCTTTCTTTTGGCTGCAAGGAGTTGTCCTCAAGAGGAACTGTCCCTTCCGAGACAAATCCTGATACCCAGGAAGAATTGCCCCAAACTGATAATGCGACCAGTGAAAAACAAGTCGAGAGTCCATATCTTAAGGAATATGAAGCCCGTATAGAAGAATTGCGGCGCAATGAAATGGAGAAGAAGACCGCTATTGTGCATGCGATACATGAATACACCACACACGAAATGTCGCAGTTCTTATCTATAGACGATCTTGAAATTCTCCATGAGAACATAGAATCTCTGGCATACGGACAAACGGAACTATATAAACCGGTTCGTTCCAAGCCCGATAATCAAATCAAGTCCCCTTCGCTAAGACATTATGCATGGAATATCGGGGAGAGACTTGATATCCCTTTAATCGACAGGGCAAAGTTCATAAAAACAATATTCCCGCATGAATTGGAAAATGCTACAATCGAATACCTTTGTAAGAATCTTCGTGACTCAGTTCCCGCCATAATCGCCATAGATGTCCCGGAGAACGGGGACTATCATTTCAGTTGCATGCAAACTTCAGCAGACAGCAATAATTAGTTTCTGCTGATTATAATCTGCATAATATCATTATGTTGGTTTGCAGCATGTTAAACATTTAAATATTAGAACATGCTAAACGAAAAACTGACATTCAATGACCTGCCGGAAGTGGTAGGCAAACTTTGCGAAAGAATCGAGAGTCTCGAAAATGCGCTGAAAGACAATCTTGCAAAACAGGCTCCAGCCAAAGAAAACCTGCATGTCCCCATGACCGTCGAGGAAGTATGCAGCTACCTTGGAATATCCAAGTCATCCTTCTATTACAAGGCCAAGCATGGAGGGATACCTGTCATCAAGCAGGGGAAACATCTGTTCGTATATCGCGACGAACTGGACAAATGGCTGGAGACCGGAAGAAAAAGCCAGGTGCCTCTGAGCTTCGAGGAGGAACACGAGCAGATGCTTGCTGCGACAAGACATAAGGCCAAACCAAGAGAACTGTAGGAATATGGAAAAGACGAGCTGCAATATTCCTACTCCGGAGGAATTGAGAAACTACATAAAAGAATCTGTCATAAGTGTGACCGGGACATACGAACAGTCCGCTTCCGTGCTTATGGTGGATGATTCCACAATCGGGACTCTGGGAAACTTCAGTGCATCTATCGGTAAAGCCAAAAGCAAGAAGACCTTCAATGTCTCCGCTATCGCTGCGGCCGCTCTGAAGAATGGCACAGTGCTGCATTACCGTGCCTGCTTCCCGGAGGGAAAAAGAAAGATTCTCTACGTTGATACGGAACAGGGCAAGAACCATTGCCAAATTGTTCTGAATAGAATCCTGAAACTGGCAGGTCTGCCGAAAGACTGTGATGCAGACAACCTGACGATGCTGGCACTCCGGAAATATTCGCCCGAAGTACGACTGGCAATAACGGAAGAGGCAATCGGCATGATACCCGATTTAGGTCTGGTCATCATAGATGGCATCCGGGACTTCATCCATGATATCAATTCACCCGGAGAATCCACCGATGTTATATCCAAGTTCATGCAATGGACCGATGACCGGCAGATACACATCCATACCGTCCTGCATCAGAACAAGAATGACGAACACGCACGCGGTCATGTCGGCACGGAACTGAACAACAAGGCGGAAACAGTCATGCAGATAGAGCCAGACAAAGATGACAAGTCCACAAGTGTGGTGGAAGTCATACACAGCCGTGACCGTGAGTTTGAACCGTTTGCCTTCCAGGTAAACGATGATTCCCTGCCCGAACTGGTGGAGTCATATCAGCCCCAGAAAAGGCAGCCAGGACGCCCTCCTAAGGAACCGTTCGACCCGTACAAGGAAATACCTGAGGATTCGCACCGTTCCGCATTAAACGCTGCGTTTGAGGAGGGGAACATCAGCGGCTATAACGGTTACCTTGAACGGCTGAAAGAGGGATACGGACGGCTGGGGATAAAACTGGGGTACAACAAGACGGTGGAATTGGCAAAGTTCCTATGCAACAAGCGGATGGTCGTAAAAGAAGGGAAAGAATACAAATTCAACCGGGATTTCCATTATTGAGCCCCTATACCATAAAATCCCGGTGTGACATTTTTCTGTGACATTTCCCGACTTTACTTTAATGCAGGGGTGTAGATATGGGAATAAAGCAAAGCTATGGCAGGTTTCATAATACAGGTGCAATCTGCCATACTTCCTTTTGTATGTACACTGGAAACCGGACAGCATCTGCATTATTTGAAGTGAAGCTATCATCCATGCCGGGCTTGCCTGTCTGCCAGTAATAAACCCTATGGGGGAGCCTAATACCCCACTCGCCTTTCGGCAGCGGGATGAGTGCCACTTAAAACAGCAAGCTGGGCACGGGAAAATCGCTGTCGGGATTGGACAGAGTACGATAAATTCTAACTCTTTTGTAGCCAACGATGATATCTGCTTTATGCACATAGTTCCTGCAGAAGAATCGGATCGGACTTTAACCAAGTTATGATTTGAGGTGATAGTTATGGCTGGCGCAAAAACACATCATGTGAAACAGGGATAATCCAGCGATACCTTAGTGCAAGGCCTTCAACAAAAACTCTTGAATCCATTCGGTAGAATATCGGACAGTCCCATGCTTTGGCTTATTGGACATATTGTTAATTTTGTATCCCCTACTTTCGATCCTGGTTTGCTATGTTTGTAGTCAAACTCGTTATCAGAATCAAGTTACGAATGTTCAATGATCATAGCACATACTCTCTAACAAAAATTGGTTCATGTTGTGGCAAACTTCTATCATATACTCTGGTAAACATGATTTCCTTGACTGGATAATCTCTGCTACAATCTATCTTGGAAATACGGCAAACAAAGGCTCACTCTCCGGCAACATCAATTATCGCGTATCGTTTAGTATGTCCAATATGCCGCCGACCAGTTTAAGCAATCTATGCTTGGCTTGTAGCACACTGAGGGCAGATGAAAAGTCAGATTAAATCTGGTAAATCTATTGACTAAACTAAAGTTCAAATTAACCTAAAAACGAACTAAAAGAATCGATTTAAAACTTTCTTCGGTATTTAATCATAGAAATATCATAGTGAACGGAAAAAATCTCCTGCTTTTATCTTTTTATTGCATAATATTTTATATCTTCGCATCTCAAATAAATCAATCTATACACAGTATGGATAAACCCATGAATAGAATCAAAGAGGTGCTTGAAGAGAAAGGCATCAAACAGACCTGGCTGGCAGAGAAACTTGGAAAAAGTTTCTGTATTGTCAATTCCTACGTATGTAATCGACGACAGCCAAGTCTAGAAGTGCTTTTCGAAATTGCAAAAATTCTTCAAGTAGATCCCAAAGATTTAATTGATAGTGATGAAAAATAATAAACAACAATATACATTCATTGATTTGTTCGCCGGACTTGGGGGCTTTCACCTCGCCTTGCAGCAATTAGGGTGTAAGTGCGTCTTTGCTTCTGAAATTAAAGATGATTTAAGAAAATTATATGCTTTAAATTTTCCAGAGACCCCAATTTATGGCGATATAACAAAGATCAACCCGGAAGACATACCTCCACATGATATTGTATGTGCAGGCTTCCCTTGTCAACCGTTTAGTCAAGCAGGCAAAAGAGAAGGTTTTAATGACACTAAACAGAGAGGTACGTTATTCGACTATATTTGTGCCATCGTTGCTGAACATAGACCCAAATATCTTTTACTCGAAAATGTGCAAAACCTCAAGAATCACGACAACGGTAATACATGGAAAGTAATACAAGAAAAGTTAGCTGCGCTAAATTATGATGTGAAAGCTGACATTCTTTCACCACATCAATTTGGACTTCCCCAACATCGAAAAAGAATTTTCATTGTTGCTATTGCCAATGAAAAAGGTTCTTTAGACCATTTTCGTTTCCCTGTTGCTCAGAAAGGCGCATCGCGTTTTTGCGACATCAATAAGGTTATTGATGCGAGCGATACTAATATCACAAAGCTAAAACCTGAAACAAGGCTTCAACTTGAAGTTTGGCAAGAGTTCATTGACCAAACTATCGCGCACGGCGATACTATACCGTCATTCCCTATATGGGCCATGGAATTTGGAGCCACATATGATTTCAAAAATAAAGCCCCTGTATTCCAATCTCTTGAAAATTTGCAAGGCAAGCTAGGAAAATTGGGGCAACCCATAAATGGACTGACAAAAGAGGCTTGCATAGCACAGTTACCCAACTATGCTCAAACCACAACTTCACTAATATTTCCAAATTGGAAAATAAGATATATCGAACAAAACCGCAAATTTTATGAACGAAACAAATCATGGCTTGATCCGTGGATTGAAAAAATTCGCAATTTTGAAAATAGCCATTTGAAAATGGAATGGAATTGCGGTATTACGGCTACTCCTACACTTGAAGATAAAATTATCCAATTCAGAGCTTCGGGTATTCGTGTAAAACTACCCAATTTCGCACCTGCACTAAATTTGGTAGGTACTCAAATTCCTATTTTTCCATGGGTAAAATTACCCGCTGAGATTCTATCTGAGGGAGAGCCCAATAAAGGTCGCTATATGACAATCCGTGAAGCCGCTGCAATTCAAGGTATGCAAGACTTGAATTTTAGCTCGCTTTCATCTACACGAACTTTAGAGGCCTTGGGTAATGCTATAAATGTAACATTGGTACGCCGTATCGCAAAACTCCTATTGAACGATGAACAACAATAAAGTTTCCATAGCTACCAAGCCATTAGTCTATTCTGCTTTTCGTTACATCGAAAATAAGGTATGGAACGCTCTTGCAGAATATGTAGATAATGCTGTGCAGAGTTTCAAAGACCATATAGATATTCTGAAAAACATTAACCCTAATGGCAAACTACGTGTAGATATCAACATTGATATAGAGCAAGATATAATTACCATTACTGATAATGCTTTCGGTATAACTAACGAAAATTACGACAGAGCTTTTGAGTTAGCCAATATTCCATTAGACCGCAAGGGACTCAATGAATTTGGTATGGGTATGAAAGTTTCCTCTATTTGGTTATCTGATCTTTGGACAGTTCAGACTAAAGCGTATGGAGAAAGTGAAATCAAAACGTTAGTTTTTGATATTCACGAAGTAACCAAAAACCAAGAGGTAGAACTTCCCATAATCACTGAACCTGCAAATTTATCAGAGCATTATACTATAATAACCCTTACTAAACTATCTCAGAATAAACCACGCACTCGCCAAATTGCCTATGTCAAGAAGCATTTGGCAAGTATTTATTCCAAATACATTCGTGAAGGTATTTTAGATTTAGTAGTTAATGGTGAACTTTTAGAGGACACGCAACTGCAATGTCTCATTGCTCCATATTACAAAACTCCTAATGGAGAGAAGATTACATGGCGCAGAGAAATCAATTTTGTAGCTCCTAAATATGATGAAACTGGTAAGCAGATAGGTGTATATTATGCCAAAGGATTCATCGGTATTCTTGAAAAAATGTCTACTTCCGTAGATAACGGTATCCTATTGTTTAGGCGTGGTCGTGTTATCGGAAGCAGTTATGATGAGAAATTTCGTCCAAAAATTCTGAGCGGAGAAGAAGGTTCTCCTCGCTATAAACGAATTTTTGGAGAATTGGAACTTGAAGGCTTTGATGTAAGTTTCACCAAAAGTTCTTTCCAGGACGATGATGAGTTTTCTACTTTCATTGAAATTCTTAAAGGCGACATTGACCGAGATAAATCTTTAGACTTATTTGGTCAGGCACAAAACTACACCAAGCCCAAAACTCAAGCAGATAAGACCAGGGCTGCTCAGCAACTTGTTAAAACCATAGCTGATGAAATATCCAAGCCAATGGAATTACCTGTTGAGCCAATAGAAGTTCCGACGACTATCGCTAAAACTTCGATAACAACTACTGTTGTCGAAACCCCTTCTCAGACAGAGCCAGCGCAGACCATTGAAAACGAGTCATTTGAAATTCCGGCTATTGAGACCGAGGTTAAGCCCTCTGCTTCAACTTCATTCAGATTGGTTATCAATGGTGTTTCCGAAAGTTCAAGCAAAGGTCTTTATTCTTTGGTAAATAAACCAGACGGGAAATATTATGCTACTATAAATTTGTCTAATGGGTTCTTTGAACGTTTTAGAGACTGTCTTTCTTCTGAAGACAGTATTTTGCAGTTGGCTTATTTTATTAAAAATTTGGTAGTAACAGAACTTCTTCTATTGCAATCCGGCACACCTTCGGCTGCAGCTTTTAGAAATAAGTTCAATCAACTTTTTGGCCTGATATGACAGAAATTATTTCCATAACTGATATAGTACAAGACCCTCCAAAGGACTACTTTATGCCATCCATTGGAGAACGCACTATGGCGTTTATAAATAGCCAAGAAAAAATTGATGAGGACAGTAAACTCACAATAATAGAAGAAGCACAAGATATTCTTTCTCATTGTATTCTTCCCGGTAATCAAGAATCTATAACCAACATTGCTGTTGGTTATGTTCAGAGTGGAAAGACATTATCTTTCACTACTCTAACAGCACTTGCTGCTGATAATAATTGGCGTATCGTCATTTATCTCACTGGTACTAAGACTAATCTCAAAGAGCAGACTTCTTCTCGCTTGCGTCAAGATCTTCTTTTTGACGAAAACGAATACTACAAAATTTTCACAGACCCAAGCATCTCAGATCGCAACCGCATAAAGAATTTTATGGAGATAGGGCAAGAAGTTCTTCTTTTTCCTATCCTCAAACATTATAAGCATATAAATTCTTTAGCTCAGATTTTTGAAGATCCCGAAATCAAAAATCTTGTTAAGAATTTTGGTGTCATTATTATTGATGATGAAGCTGACCAAGCAAGTTTCAACACGTTTGCAAAGAAGAATGCAGGAAAAGAAGACTGGGAAGATGATGATTTTAGTAGAACTTATAGCGCAATCTTACGATTGAAGAAAACTCTGCCAAATCATTCATATATTCAATATACTGCCACTCCGCAAGCGGCGTTCCTTATTGACAATAATGACATTCTTTCTCCCAAATACCATACTGTCTTGACTCCAGGTAAAGGATATACGGGTGGTAAATATTTCTTCAAGAATACGGAGTGCAACTTGCTCTCCATTATCCCAGATGAAGAAATTTATCATTACAGCCGCAATCCTTTAACTGAAATACCAGCCTCTTTAATGGAGGCTTTAAGGCAATTCATTATCAGCGTAGCCATTGTTGTCATCAAAGAAAAGCGTCAACCATTCCTTTCTATGATGGTCCACATTGACGGTCGCAGAGATACCAACGAAATTTTCGAGCACTGGATTTCAAATAACTTACAGTATTATTTGGAAATTCTTCGTGCTCCCCAAGGCGACCCTGGCAAAGATCTCTATATCCAGTCTCTCAAACAGTCATTCGATAGTATAACTCAATACATGGAAAATCCTCCCTCTTTTGAGGAAGTCCTTCCATTAATTCCGCGTACCATACTCAGGACACAATGCCATTTGGTTCAAGGTGACAGCGAGAATACCATTGATTGGAATGCCGAGAAAGGACATATTTTAATCGGTGCAGATATGCTCAACCGAGGATTCACTATTGAAAAACTTTCAATATCCTATATGCCTCGCACATCTGCCGGGCGCTCAACAGCTGACACCATTGAGCAACGATGCCGATTTTTTGGTTATAAGATGCCATACATTGACGTATGCCGGGTGTTCCTCAGTGCGAAAAGTAAAGACGAATATACCGCTTATGTCGAGCATGAAGAAGTTTTGCGGTCGAGTTTAAAGCAATGCCATACGCTTGCTGAGTTCAGCAAACATTCTATAACAATGCTTCTTTCAGATTTACTCAATCCGACCCGTACAAACATTCTATCTAATAAGTTAGTAAGAGATAAACTTATTGGCTGGAGACAGATGCTATCACTCGATTGTATGCAAGAGAACAAAAGACTCTGTGTTGACTTCCTCAGCCGCATAGAATCTTTTATCCCATGTGGTGAATATGGCAACGAAATTAGAAATCATCGTCATGCGTTAGTACCTATTGAGGAATTTATTAAATTTTTCCGTGAGTTCAAGTACATGGATGTACCGAACATTACAAGAAAAATTGTTACTATCCAATACCTTCAATACATTAAGGATTTCGAAAATATTGGGGTGATTGATGTCTACCAAATGGCTTATCAAACGGAAACTTCAAGAAATTTACGTAGCCGTAAAATTAAGGGAAATAAGCCTAATAACCTTCAAGCCGGTCGAGCAGACAATGCTTCTTATCCAGGTGATAAAGAATTCTGCTCAAATTCTGTAGTATCGGTTCAGTTTCACCATATTATTCTCGATGATCCCGGATTACAATATGGTAAGAAAGATTTGTTTAACCTCGCCTTCTACTATCCACTCGCTATCGGTGAAGATTTTATAAGGCTCGACAAACCTGTGGAAGATGATGACTCTGAATAATATTAACTTACTTGAGAAGTTTCGTGAACTTAAAGCCCGACCTCATACTAAGAGCGGCTTTAATGCTGTTGTAATTTCTGAAACTTCTCCACATCGTTTAGGCATAACCTCGGAAGGTTACCCTATATTTTTCATCGCTTGTTCTTCATCTGAACGTGTTTCAGATATTAACCTTCGACTTTTCAAAGTCTTGTTCAATCGCCGATGTACCATTTCCGACACTACTACCGAGTCAGATATTCAAGGTACATTTTCGATAATACAGTTAAGTTCACAAAACCCTGACTTCCAAAAATATTTTCTGGAAGTAGTATTTCTACTTTTATGCCGGTTGGAGGACAAGCCTACCGTCAATATATTGAAAGCCGAAGTATCAAAATTGATAAGCCTCTTTACGAGTGTAAAATCAATTTCTAAAGAAGTAGTTAGAGGTCTTTGGGCTGAGCTAATTTTGATTAAGCGAGCCTCAAATCCGTCATACCTTATTCGCTCCTGGCACGTTATTCCTGAGGATAAATTCGACTTTAACGATGGTTCTGATAAAGTAGAAGTCAAATCTACTAATGGGACTAAACGAGAACATACATTTTCTCTTGAACAACTCAACCCTAATAAAGGATCAAGATTGCTCATCGCTTCAATGTTTGTTTCGCAAACAGGAGTAGGTAAAACTATTTTTGACCTTGTAGACGAAATTAGTTCTTCTATTTCTGACGTTGATGTTCTGTTTAAACTCCGCGAAGAAACAACCCAAACGATTGGTTCACATATCGAAGAAGTTTCCAACATGTTCTTTGATGAAAATGTCAGCCTTGATAGTTTACGGTTCTTCGATTACGCCTCTATACCCTCTATCAATATAGCAAATGTTCCAGCGGAAGTTTCTGCCATTCATTTCCGGTCAGATCTTAGCGATGTTTCACCTGTCGACTCTTTCGACCAAGACAGTGTCTTGTTTAAATCTTTATAGCCTATGGCGAAACAACAGTATTTAAAAGGGACTGCTTTATATGACAAATTCCTTTCGGGATTTGCACATTATGCAGGGCTTAATATCATTTCTCGAAATGATATTTTACACATTAGCATTGACGGACACGAATACTACATTTATCTCAAATGTATTTCACACAAAGGTAATCCATATCCGCTTAATGATCAACGAGCTCAGCTACCGCAACGCCCTATATTTGACAAAGTAAAATCTTCTGACATAGATTTCCTTTTCCTTGGATACGATATGGATAATGATGTATTTGTCTGCTGGGACCCACTAAAAGTTCGTCAACGTCTAAACGTAAAATCCTATGTTTCTTTTTATAGTTTCAAGGACTTGCAAAGCAACGTTCAATTAGGTAGAATTGACTCCGCCGAACTTTCAAATGGTGATAAATTTGTGCTTTTCAAGAGGGATGATATGCTTTCCTTTTTCAATATGATAAAGGTACACTTCCCTCGATTGAAGGAAACTGACCAGATTGATGAATCCGAGGAAGAAATGCCAATATCAGCACCGACAACAACCCCTTCCAAAAAAGTTGAAGTTGTCGGTATCCTTTCAAATGTTATTTCTGACCAATCAGTTAAGTTACTCATTGATTCTATGGTAGCAGATGAACAAAATCGTATGCAAATCATTTGCTCTTGCATGAATGATTTTCAAAAGTTTTATTACAAAATGAAACTTACCGATTGGAAAAGAATCATTTACACTTACCTTGATGAAACAGAGACATTTGTAGGTGAAAATAATTAACAATTCCTATACCCACTCACTCTTGAATATGTACATGACCAAAAGTTCTTTCCCTTCCTCCCAGTATAAGCACGAAGACATTATAAAAAGTGCGGTGCTACGGGACGGTATTTATAATACATCACCTTAGTAATGGACCGTATCACGCCACGCAATGAGATACCCCCTGTATAGAAGAGGTCGGTGTTCCAACTGTGTATCTCCGTAAGGACAAGGTCCGTAATACTGCTGATGGTCTCCACATATGCGGTTGCAGAACTGGTCCTCCAGACATCACTTATCTCTTGTGATATTGCTAGTTGCATACAGGGCTAGGACATTGTCGGGGATACCTTGGGAATTAAACTTAAACATAATACTGTTTAATTTTGATTAGTTACTTATCAATAAAACATTAGTTAATACTTATGCTTACTATTTCTCACAAAAACTAAACCCCTGTACGTCAAAATCAATATAAATAAATGTTATTCAGCAACTTATACACTTTCAATCATTTTTACCGGATACCAATAACAGTATTACTGAATTCAATAGCAATCCTTTTGCAACCTTCAATTATCCTGTTATAATATTGTTCTGTAATCATATTAGTAATAATAATTGTTTCTTAATGCCTCAACCCCGTTTCTACTTAGAAAAATTGACGGCTCCCCTTTCTTTGCCTCACCTTTAGAGTTGTGCCTTGTGGAATTACTCACCAGCACACACAATTTCTTTGCTCTGGTCACACCTACATAATGCAAATCTAAATCTTGCGCCTCATTAGGATAGCAGGCAACTCCATTCTTATATTGCTTGAATGGAATCTCAAATTCATTCATGTTAAGATGATAGACAATATCGAACTCCAATCCCTTTGACTTATGCAAGGTCATAATTACCACCTCATTAGCTGAAAATGATCTATAGCTATCTATCCAGTCCTTAGAATTCAGCACCGAGTTCAAATGTTTTATCGAGCTACCCTCTTGATATTTAGGCAACAAAATGTTTGCAATGTTTTTGAATAGTCTTGGCAACTCATCTATCATATCATCTTTATTTACCGACCTAATCTCATCACGGATTCCAAGAAGTCGTTTTCGAGCGCATGATGACAAAAGTGCAAAGTCCATATAATAATCTACCACCGACATAAATGGCATTCCCTCATCAAAATAGTATTGCAATAACTGCGCAAAAAGATGTGATCGAGGATTCAAATCATCATCTAACGGAGTTGAAATCACAACCCTATGAGGTATATCCAAATACCCATCTATCATTTCCTGCATCTTTGTGCTTCTCACAAGAATTGCCACTTGACTGAAATCTGTTACCTCCCATTTCTTACAATCATTAATTATCGTATTGTCTAGGTATTCGGCCACTATTTCTTCATCACCATTCACTGCGATATGTTCTACACCCATTTCCCCTTCACATTCCAACAACTGACAGTTTGCATCAAGAAGTCTGTTTGAATAGTTCACAATGGGTATTGAACATCTAAAGTTCTCTGCCAACTTATAAGATGTAAATCCTTCCATTGTTTCAAGTGCGACTAAATAATCACTCACTTTATGCGCAAAACCAAAAATCGACTGATTCACATCTCCTACTGCATTTCCGATTAACCCCAGCCCTATAAGTTCAAGAAATATTCCATTCGTATAAGTATCTGCATCCTGAAATTCATCTATGAACACATACTTAAACCGTGCTTTCAAATGAGCCCTACAAGCAGGACAATTTTTAATAATGTGTAAGGCCACAAGTTCTAACGAACTGACCAATACTTTCCCTTCCTTGAATAACTCATAAAGATTCTCCCAAACAGCCTCATTTATCTCTTCATAATCCGGATGTATCTTATTTATCCATTCAAAATCTACCATTTTGTCCTTTTCTAAATCATTCTCTGTAATTGGCACAACTTCTTCCTTCGGATATCCTATAACATAATGTCCGAAGGGCAGAATAATCTGTGTCAAACAGAAGCTATCTATCGTTCCAAAGAATGAATTTTTCTCCCATGTGCCATTTTGAAGAGTCTTACGTTTCAAATGTCCTGAAGCTTTACGAGTATAAGAAATCGCAATAACACCTTGATAATCTTTTAAGACATCAGACTCTAATATTCGCCTAATTTTCTCTGAAAGCACAAAGGTTTTACCACTGCCCGGCATAGCAAGCACTACAGTATTTCCTTCTTCTTGGATGATATTACGCTGGATGGGTGTAGGTTCCATAATGACTTTCAATATATTCTTTAGCAGATATTAGTAAATTGGCTAATCTATCGTCCTTTAATAGGTGCAATTGTTCCTTCTTCTTCTGTAGGAAGTGATACATATTAAGCGCCTTGTGCTTTTTCATCTCATCAATGATTTCCTCATCGCTCATTTCATTATCTTCATCATAAAATTCTTTTAGAGAATTGCGCAAAAGGCTGTTCATCATATCAGTTTCCAAATCGACGTTAGCCAACTGAATATCATAACCATCCAAAAAATCAATAAACCATTCAGCTGCTTCCCGATTCTTTTCTGGAATGTCTTCAGGATTATTAAATCCCCGTAATAATTTCTTGTTATTTTTAATAGTATCCTTCTTCCCTTCATCGATAATACAGCATTCCTCTAGGCAAGCCACAGCTCTTTCTATCCCTGCATATCTATATTCGTCTTTTTTGGGTATTTTCGTAATATCATTGTCTGTTCTTAACGCCCATTCTATCTCCATCGCATTCAAAACTTTGCAATAAGTTTCGAAGTCTACGCCATCAACGCTTAACACAGAGATATTCATCCTGTCTAAGTCAATTCCAATTTGGCTAGCCAGCGTTTTAAAAAACAATAGTTCGGAAGGGCCTTCTATAAGAATGACATAGTCAGCAAAAAAAGCCTCGGCTGGAATTACACTCATTCTGTACCCCAAGCCATCTATTCCATCTTCAATTATTTTCGAACATCCATCTGAAGCTACTATGGTTTTATTATCCTCTTTTTTATAAAGCCTAATGATAGAATTTGGACTAAATTCACTAACGATGAATGGAGAATGGCTGGTTAATATTATTTGACCATTTAAAGTTTTGCTCAAATAAGCAGCAAGCCCACGCTGTTGATGAGGGTGAAGATAGGCTTCAGGCTCCTCAATACAGATGATAGACACTTCGTTCGCCAACTCTGAATTTTCGTTTTGTGTTGCCCATAGAGAAAGATAGATTTGATTGATTCTACCCTCTCCGCCAATTATCATACTTTTGTCTCCATATTTTGAGGCCAGCGACACGCTATTAATCACTCTGTCTATTTCTGTTGTCGAAGTATCAAACACGATCCTTTGCTCCCTGTTGTGTATGGACAATTTGTCAAGTTCTTCATTCAGACGATCTGTAGCATTCTTTACATACGACAACTCTGGAATTTTTTTATCAACATATTGAAGTTTTTCTGCTATATCGTCATACAAAGCATCATCTTGTTCAATAATTTCGGATTCTCTATTATCTTTTGCCTGATTTAAAAGCATATTCTTCGACTTGTTGATATATCCCCAAAAATCCCTTCTACTACTTATATATTTCAAATTCAAGAATCGTCTATACCAAGGACCTTCAATTTCAGTTAAATCCGTCTCATTATCACTCTTACCACAATAGAAATGGTAATTAACTTTGCCTTTCTCCTTCGCTGCTTTATATTGTATCACCATCTCACCGGCATCGCTATACTTGCCAGGCATCCTTGCAATAACGCACTCATCTGTCACATCAGTGAAATATATCCTAATGATTACCTCTTGTGTATCTTCATACGCATAAAAATCCGAATCATTCAATTCAAAGTCATAATCTGAAAAGCCCTTATCTAAAAGCAAACGCATAGCATGAATCAGGTTTGTCTTACCCACATCGTTTGCTCCTATAACAAGACTATTTTTATTTAAATTGACTGTAACCTCTTTGAAATTACGATAGCCTTTTATATAGATTTTTTGTAATAGCATAATCCTTTTTTCTTTCTTGTATAATTACATAAAACGATTTTTATAGTGCTTTATTGTAGCTACTAATCTTTTTACATATCTCTGATTCGTTGCAAATATTCCATTCGTATTAACCTTAAAAGTACAGGTTTTCTTTTTCCGGCACCTTGTTCTCAAGGAACATAACATGGTAAATCGGGAGATAAAGAATATTTCCTTTTGTCTTTATTTCCCTTTCGTTTGAGAGAACAATAGATGAAACAATATGGTAGTCCTGATTTGTCATCAGGTTATCCAATGCACTATGAACTGTATAATCCTTTCCGGATTTAACTTCAATAGGCAGGACGCTCATGGTGCTACTGTCATCAACAAGGAAGTCTACCTCACCTTTCTGCTTATTGTCGTAGTAAAACAATTTTTCGTAATGTGCTTTCAGCTCCTGGGCAACAGCGCTTTCATAAACAGAGCCAAGGTTAATGCTGGCAATGTCGTTCAGTATTGGCTGGATATTGTAATGATACAACTGGGAAGTAAGCATACCTACATCGTTCATGTACAGTTTCAACAAATTTTTCTGCTGGGATTCTGCTAGGGGATATTTCGGATTGCTGATTGCATGAGATGGTATCGTAATACCAGAATTGATCAGGTACTCAAACTCTTCCACATAATTGCTGAATCTATCGCCTTTCCTGTCTAATATATCTTTTGCCACAATCCGCTTCTTCTTGTTCTCCATCTGAGAAGGAATCATATCATAGATACGGCGGATATACAGTTTCTTGGCAGCGTCCTCTTCGTAACGGGAAGCATCGACACCATACAATTCTCTGATAGCCTCCTGAACCTCTCTCACTTTGACGATATTATGACTGTTTAAATATTCATTTACCGCATCCGGCATACCTCCCACGAGCAGGTATCTTTTGAAAAGATTCAGCACCTTATCGTGAACCTCCGAGGACAAAGGCTGTTTCTGCTCAAAGGATTTTCTCAGATGCACAATCGCATCCTCGCCGAAATCATTTGCAATCAGGAATTCTTCAAAGTCCAGCTGGTACATTTTCTTGGGGATAATACTTCCGACTGGAACCGAAACGGTCTTTTTCAATGCAATTCCCAACAGACTTCCGCTGCATATAAACCGATACCGGTGTTCTTGCCTCAAAAACTTGAGCATAGTCAAAAATTGCGGATAATGCTGAATTTCATCAATGAAGACCAATGTGTTTTCATATCTGTCCAGCTTGGATCCTGCGACCATACTTAAGTTCAAGTAAAACTCTTCCGTTGTGCGGACATTCTTGAATATCTTGTCGCCCGCATCGTCTTCCACGAAGTTTATCTCCACATAGTTGTCATAGAGTTCTGTCCCTACATCTCTTATGATGTAAGACTTGCCTATCTGCCGCGCTCCTTCAATAAGGAGAATCTTGTCCTCGTTAGTCCTGAGGTAGTCATCTATATATGATCGGATCTTTCTGTATAGCATTGGTTCTACACTTTTCTAAAAGATTTGATTATGCAAATATACACTTTTCTATTGAAACACATCTTTCAATTCTACACTTTTTCTACATCCTTTCAATTTTTTCGGTACAACTTATGTCGAAAGTGACTTTACTTTATCCCCGTACTCATATATACGCCAATTAAAGTAAAGTCAGAACTAAGGGAAGAAAAGAGATGGCTTCGCCAAACAGACAAGCCGATTTGCCGAAGCCTACCAATGATACAGCTGTTTTTTCTTTTGGCTGCAAAATCTTCGTGACTGCATCTTGCTTTTAGTTGACATCAGTTGGTGAAAATCCCACTTATTTTCGTACCTTCGCAATGGATAGAAAACAGGTGGACTTCGGACGGGAAAAGGAAGTTTTCCCGTTGGTTCTGATTCAAGTGAAAAGTGCGGCAAAACGGACGGTTTTTGACCTGAAAAACAAGCGAGAAAAGACTTTTCTACCGTTTAAAACGCAACTCTTTCACATTCAAGTTGTTCGGTATGCTGCATCGGCAAATAGCTTAACCTACTGATTATCAATTATCTATATAACCAACTGATAGATATATACATAATAGAAGCAAATACTAAGTCAGAAAATGTAATATCTCTGATTTTTTCAACTTTTGTCCCTCGTTTGTCCTTCAGCGTGGCATCAAGGGACAAAATTTTGTCCCTTGATGTAATTTTGAGGCTTTTCTCTATAAAATCTGTCAAAATAGCAGATATTTGATGTCTGAATAATGTTTTTTATTTCTCAGTCTCAAATATATTTGAATTGTACAGCATTGATAAACAGTTATATACATTGATATATTCGGAATAAGAATTACTACAGATGATATTCTGATGTAAATACAAATAACATTCTATTGAAATATTAATCTTAGAATTCCTACTGGTTGGTACCTACAATATTGTCATGGACTTGCTGGTTCTGAACCAACTTTATTTTATTGTGGAACTTTTCAATATTATCCACATTTTTAGTGGACAGCAAGATTATTGGAAACAATAACAGAAACGAATGGAGAATTTGGAAAAGACCTCTATCTAACCAGTCAAAAAAATTCTATCAATGATGAAGAAGTTATTTCCAATAACAAACTGCATCAAAACGGTAGAGTTGTATATAAGTGGGCTATACAAACATTATCTTATGACTTATAATCTCTCGTTCGCAAAAATTGTTTATCATTGCAACGGATAATCAATTATTCCGTATCTGATTGATACACAAATAGCAAATACTATGGTAGAAAGTTGTTAGTAACGATTTGGCGACAGCGGTGTTGCACTAATCTTCTGCATTATGCTTTGTCAAACAACTCTGATATAAAAGTAGCCAATTTCTTGATTAAACCAAGGATTTGACTACTTTTAAGTTATAATCTCATTTGACAGTTATAAATAGTCATATTTCAGCTATAATTGATGAATTACGACCCCAAAAACCATGTCCGACCTTCGGGATGAATCAATCCAATCTCTTTCATCTCAGAAAGAATATTGCCAATCATACGCTCTTGTTGCTCTTGGGTCTTATTCTGGGGTAATGCCTCTTTCAAATATTCAAAAATGGCATCACGCTTTGCTCCTGAGGAACCTGCATTCTGCAAATATTGTATTATCATTTGCTGAATCTTTGCCTTATCAAGCCCCTTGTTTCCCTAATCAAATAAGCTGATAAACAGACAGTTGAAATCTTACGGCCCTAAAATTGATTCTTGCGACCCTAGACAAACGATGGAAAATCCGGTGCTTTTACATAACGGGTATATTTGCCTGCACCATCTTTCTGTATAATCCCTGCATTTTTCATCTTTGAAATCAAGCCTCTAATTTGTTTTTCGGACAACATGTCTTGAAATACCTTTTTGAGAAAAGAACGATTTATATAACCATTTTTATGAAAACAGCCTGAAACCAACTTGAGGTAATTCATATTCATTCCTTTCAATCTTTCAGCAGACTCATTCCGATACTCCTCGGACAAGCGATGAGAGCTGTTTTCGTAACCGATAAGGTTTTCTTCCGACAATTTTCATAAAATCTTTTCATCAAGCCCCTCGCAATCCCTCATTGCCATTTTGTACAAAGCCAGCAATTCAAAGACATTCAGTTGCTCGGCAAAGGATTAACCGACTGCATACCTTTTGGTAAAGCCTGTCAGTAGTCTTTGGCTTTTCTACAATCACGATGTTTAAGCAACAGTTCACATTTGTTATTCATACCATCCAGCCTAGCTCCCCTACTATATGACACTAATAGCAGTTGCTTTCCCCTCACGGTTCAAACTTCTCCTTTCGGAAGGGCTTCATTGTCCGAGCAGCTTAGTACAAGACCATTACTGGTTATGCACCTGCCGTAGGCTACTGCTGACGAAACAGCAGGTTCAATCAGATTATTACTTTTTTTGTAATAGTCAGTAAAACAATCACATACACAACTTAGCACGTCACAGTAATACAGTTGTAGAACATTTTATCCACTCCCTGACCGGAACGCTCCACCAATCCTGTCTTCTGCAATATCTCGCTCATCAGTTTACTGCGCGGAACGCTGTTCACTGTCAAAATGTTGTTCATATCCACTCCGGACGGAAAACCACCAGCATTGGTAATGGTTATACTATCGGGATATTGCTTGATGACAACATCGCTCTGAATCAACATTGAGCGGTGGCAACAAGCATTCAATATCGCCTCTCTGATTGCCCCCTTGTTGAAAGATGGTATATCGAATATATAAGAGCCGTCATTGTAATGCAGAAGCGAATTGCTGGCAGGCTGGTTGATGTAATCCCATACCTTGTCAATCACTATGTAAGCGTCTCCGCGGTTCTATATAGTGTGGTAGAATAAAAAGTTTAATAAGCCTTGTTTAGCTATTCTCCTTTTCTCATTTGTCAGGCAGGAGTTCCCTATATTTTTCCAGTGGCGTGTTCGGTTGCCATTCTGCGGTTCTGTTTATCACATCCGTGAGATACTTAAACAGATTTACTTTATGCATCCTGCAAGTGAGTGCTATCGTGTAGAGTATGGCGCCCCGTTCGGCACCCTTATGGCTGCCGAAGAACAATGAGTTTTTTCTTGACAGGAATATGTACCGGTTCATCCGTTCAACTATATTGTTGTCCAGGAAAGTGTCACCATAGTTGAAGATGTCCACTACGGCATTCCACTCATTGCGAAGATAGGTAATGGCTCCCTTAGTTCGCTCTTGGGTAACAAGTCCCCCCGTTCTTCTATTTCATCAAGCACATCTTTTATTTCCCCGAGTATGTCCAGAGCATACTTTTTGCGGTGTGCAAGATGCTGTTCCGCCGTCCATCCGTCCACCCCGACTTTATGCTTATGCTCGTTTTGATAAAGTTTGTTTATCAGTTCCACGCTTCTTTTTACATCCGGGTCGTTCTCACCGCTATCTATAAATTTCCGTTTTATATGTTGCAGGCACGGGATGCGTGTGATATGGGGATAAGCATCGCTTTCGAGTTTCCGGTAAGGTGAGTAGCCGTCACTTTTATGATGCCCTTGCAACTGCCTAATTCGTTAAGAATAACTCTTTCAGAGCGGGAACCGTCATCGTAGAGCAGATATATCATCCCGGTGTTTATACCCACAACCACCCAGAGGTATCCCTTGCGGACTCCTTTTCCCTTACTGTTCTTTTCCGGGACGAGTATTTTGTAATAGGTTTCATCGGCTGCCTTATAAGGATCACTCAAAGCTGTCTGCCGGATGCACTTATAAAGATTTTCGAAGAGGTTTGAGGCTTTCTCTATCAACTTATGAGCCGTAGGTTTCTTCAGCGTAAAGCCATGACTCTCGAAGTAGTTGATGATTCTTTCAACAGGTAGCGATTGTATATAACGTAATTCCATCAATCCGGCAATAAATGAACCGTCATAGCTGGAATTCAAGAAGGCCGAAGCCGGTGTTTTTCCCTCAAACAGGCGACCTTCTTGCGTATAGGTGTGTATCTTGTAGACATGCTTGATGAAGCGCATGGGTACACATTCATAGCGGACGCATATTCTGGGAACAGTGGTAAACAACCGGGCCTTATTGATGTCAAAATCGGGATCATCGGGATAAACGACATGTTCTTCTTCCTCCATCTCATAATGCATGTCACGTTTGGCCCCATTGTTCTTTCTTGCTTTACGCTTATCTGCTTTTTCCGCTTCTATCTTCTGCCGCTCTTCTTCGGATATGGCAGATTGGGGAGCCTGTTGCTGTTCGGATGTGTTGGATACAAGTTTGGCGAGTCCCTTAGTAAGGCGCTGTTGCTTGCTAAGAGATTCGCCTTTTTGAAGGAGTGCCTCTTTAAGGGAAGAAACCTCCTTTATCAAAGCATCTATTTGGTCCAAGAGTCTGTTGTTGTCATCTCGTAATCCCTTGATTTGTTCCTTCAATAACTCTATGATCTCATCCTTTTTCATGGCATAAAGATATAAAAAATCAACGAATTGGCCAAATAAACCGGATGATATCTTTAGCGCAAATATCTAATAATCAGAATGTTGAATTAGATCCTGAAACGCTTTCTCAACCGTACAGACTTTAATGACACTCCATTTAAGATAAAAGACAAAACCTGATAAGAAATCTCGTAATTACCTGTATTGGGGTTAAATGTCGGTAACTCAAAACTTCCACCTTCGAGGCGCTTGTAGTACAGAAGAAAGCCATCGCCATCCCAACGCAGTATTTTTACACTTTGTCGGTTTTTACCAAAGAATAAAAAGATATCTCCGGAAACGGGAGACAAGTCCTTCATTTCCGATCGTATAATTTTGAATAAACCGTCAATGCCAAGGTTCATACGAACAAAGCCCTGGTACAGATAGTATCGATTGGCTGATGTTAGAGAATACATGGATCTCCCTCCTTTCTTTCGTAATCGCGCAACATTTTAATAACACCACCGGGTGTGGCCCGTTTGACCGAAATGGTGGTTCCACTGTTAAAGGTGATTGTGATCCCGGCAAGACTAAACTCTTCTTCCGACAACATGGCGGGTGCTATTTGAGTGAATGAAGGAGAGGAAGTTGTCGGTTGGGAGGGTTCAACGCCGCCATAATAATCACGGACCACATCTGCCTTGGCTTGTTTAACGCTATAGCCCCGTCTGGACATCCAGGAACTCATACCACCAAAAGTGGTATGCTGATCGCGGCAAACATCGGCTAAAGAACAATTGTAGTCTACTTTCAATGCTTCAAGGAAATGTTTCCAAGTTTTTCCAAATCGATTTTCTGCTAAATCCATAATGCTTCATTTTTATACATAGCAAAAATATAAGAATGAAAAAAGGGCGACAAGATAGAATCGCGAAGACGCTTACCCCTGCTTGCTCTTCTTTATTATTTTTTATGCAAAAAACTACGGGAAAAGTTTAATTAACTAATTGTCAAGACGTAAAGAGTAGAAAGTTAGGTAACAGGTAACGAATTAGTAACGGTGCGGGGTTCTTTGCGTTTCTTCGTTCTGCGCTGATAACTTGGTACAAATGTACAAAATTGGACTGAAAACAGGAAATAAATAAGGGGATTTTTTTATTAATGGATTTTTGAGGGGGGGGACGGATGGAATGGAAATGAGGGGTGCAGAAAATGAGGTTGCACTACTGATTTTTTCAGTTTGTAAGTTGTTGATTTTCAGGGTGTATTTTACAGGTGCAAGGTGCAGCTATATCTATAGATATAGCTGCACCTTGCACCTGCCTTTATCACTTGATATATAATTGATGTACCGGGTATGGTGATTGGCAGGGGTAGAAGCCGTTACAGTTGTTCAATGGTAGGGATGAAAGATAATATGTACACTCGGCAATGATGCGGCGGCTATGCCTTTCTGTTTGTACTTACGGGCAGTTACTATGGCGCAGTTGTATTCTTATTGTGGTTGTCCGATAATAGCTTTTACAATTATGAATTATGTAACATATGATTGTGTTATTGACTGTCAAAAGATGAAATTTTATAGGATAGAGGAAAAAACTAACAGATTTCTTTGTGGGTAATTAGACAAAATCGTATTTTTAGAGATATAATTATGTACAGCCAAACAATATGTGCATAATTTATTGATAAACAAAATATTACATTGAAATTATGATAAGGTCTATAAGTTGATATTGTAAAGTCTGGAAGGATTGACGTTAAACGTGAAAATATCATTTGTTCTACATGTGAAATAATCATTATTTATGAATTATCAGAATGTATGTGATAAAAATCAGAATAAGGAATTGAAGCATATAGCGTATATTTGCCAAATATTGTAATTAGATAGACAAGGAGATAACTTATAGGTAGTCATATAATATGGATAGTATGCCTGATGAAAGAAAGAATATAAAAACATACCGGAAAAAAGAACGCATGATTCTCTCCCGTTCCATACGGAGAAGGAGAAGGTGCATTGAGGTGACTTTGGGGAATAACGATGGCGTAAGGCTTTTGTTGTCAAAGGAGAAGGGAGTGCTGTTCGATGGTAACAAGGCATACCTGCCAGCAGAAAACTTTGTTTTGGCAGAGTTCTTCGACCGTTATGTAAATCTTGCCTTCATTGACTATTCTAAAGTAACAGACACTACAAATAAACCGGAAAAAGAAAAGATTATCCGTCCGAAACTGCCTGCAGGCTTTTTGGAGAAGTTGAAACAGGTGCGTTACAGCGATCATACAATACGGGTATATACTACCTATATCGGAGATTTCCAACAGTATTTTGCCGGGAGCAACCTGAAAATGATTTCGCCAGACGAAATAAATGCTTACCTGCTTTATCTGATAGACAAGAAAAAGATCTCTTCCTGCCAACAGAACCAACGTATCAACGCTATCAAGTTCTATTATGAAAAGGTGCTGGGCAACGAACGTCACTGCTACAAGGTAAACCGTGCAAAGCGTGAGAAGACACTGCCGGATGTATTGAGCAAGGAAGAAGTGAAAGCTTTTCTAACGGTAGCCAAAGGGGATTTGCGATTTTATTGCATGTATTCGCTGTTGTACTCGGCAGGGCTTCGTATCAGCGAATTGCTGAATTTGAAACCGGATGATATAAACATTTCCCGTTCACTGATACATGTGCGACAGGGAAAAGGGAAAAAAGACCGATATACGCTACTATCCAAACCGTTTATCAATAAACTGGAAGAATATAGGATAGCATATCAGCCGGAAAAGTGGCTTTTTGAACGCGAAGCCGGAGTACAATTCTCTGAAAGTATCGTTTCCAAAAAACTGAAAGAGATAGCCCATGAAGCCGGAATAACAAAAAGAGTATATCCACACTTGTTCCGCCATTCGTTCGCTACACATTTGATAGAACAAGGAACGGACTTGAAAATCATTAAAGAACTGCTGGGGCATGAAAATATTAAAACAACAGAGATGTACGTCCATATAGCAGACACTTACAAAAGTAAAATTAAAAGTCCATTGGATGATATTTTAGAAGAAGAGATTTAATAAAATACTTAGAGAAAATAACAGCGAACGTTTAATGTTCCGCTGTTAGCATAACGTTAGCTGCTGAAAAAAAAGGGACAAATGAAAAGATGGAGTAAATTACAAAAGGAATTATATCTGATAGTTGACCCAACGATTGGCTTTCAGATACATTGTGCCGCTTATCCAATGCGAAGTCAATACGGGAATACAGATCTTCCACGGTATTGGATTACATTAGATAAAGAAATTATTTTTGATTATCCGAAGCAGTTTGTTCTACCTGATGGAACTGTTAAGAATTATGATCCAGACGGAATACATCAAAATTATCCTTATTGTACCGATGTGTCTGATATTTCTTCTTTAATCCGGGAATATATTGATACCCCTATTTCGGAAATAATGACCCGACATTTTGAGAATGACTATTGGGGACTGGCAAATATTCTTCGCGCAGCAGACCGTCGTATAGGTCGGCGGAGATTAGATATATTGCGAAGAAGAATCAAAAATAAGGCGGCACAAAAAATATTGACTTTAAGAATTAAGGAATCATCAGCTAACAAACAACTAAGTGTTGAAAACAATTAGTTGCCAAACATTAGCAACAAAAGAAATAACAGATATGGCGATTGATGGTACAAATATATTGGAAAGCGATTTAAGCATAGATGTTCAAAATGAAATATTGGACAGATATGATAGCGGACAATCGGCAGATGAGATTAAATCGTATCTGAGAAATGGGTTAGATAATTTATCATCTTCATTAGATTTAGAGATTTATATTTCTACTGCATGTCTTACGCTCTGGAAAATTGGGCTATTGGATGATTACTTTATAAAACGACTTAAAACTATTGTGGATAACGGAGCTGATATGGCTTGGGCAGAAATAGATAAGACCGCTATTTCAAAAAGAAATATAGCATTGCAAAAGTTACTCAAAAAGGTAAGTGCACCTATTTTGAAAGTACGCAAGCCGAAAAAGTATAAAACAATCATAAACAGTCTTTTTACAAAGGGAGAAGTAATTATCTTTCAAATTGATAACAAGTATCGCTGTTTCATCTTTGAAGATTTCTATCAATACAGAGAAGATGTTTATTATGCTTTTGTCCCTACTACTTATAAGGACTATCTAAAGCCAACAATTGATACGATTTTAATAGAAGAAGTTCCTGTTACAAAAGCTAATGCTTTAGGTGCTTTTGGAGTACGCAAGTTGTCAATTTATTACACGGACATAGAGAAACTGAAAGATAACTTTATATCAATCGGACATTTGGATTTAGATTTAGAGATTGAGCAGTTAGGATTCAATCGCCAGATAACAAGAATTGAAGGATTAGATGGGTTAGAACATCAAATTGACGATATATTAGAAGGAAATAAAATGGAACTCTATGCTTGTTATGAATTAAAATGAGGTTGCTAACAAACAGATGAAACATTAAAGGTAGTTTATCTGCCGAACATTACCAACAGTAGCATAATGGATAAAGAAACAGAAATACTTACAGCAGCAATAACAAAAGCCGCAAGATCGGCTTTCCAAAAGTTGTTTTACAATGGAGAGCATTTCTATTATTGTGTGCTTTTGACAACAGGAGAAGGGCTTGCTCCCATTATTTCCGCATGGTCTTGGGAAGCATTAGACAGAGTATCACAAAAATATTCTAAGACATACGCACAAGACGTAAAGTGGTCTTATGCAGACTCTCCCTATTATGCTTTTGGAGATAATGAATATTTCAGTGATATAAAACGACTTTTTGGACATAGGGCGAACATTGATAGTCTAAGTGATGAAGATTGGGAAAAAGAATTGAATTTCAGGCTAATGGTAATGGTCGAAGCAATGTCAATTCTTGATAGCCAGGGATTGTTTGAGCAAAATCAATCACGCAAGAATATTCTGATAAATGTAGAACTGATGCCGCCTGATGCTTCGAATATACAAAGGGCTTTAGAATTAAACAACCCAGAAGATATTGAAGAATATCTTCAAGAGGCTGCTGAAAGTGAATAATTAAGTTGGTAACAAGTAGATAAACTCCCCTAACGGTCAGTTATCTACAATCCATTATTGATGTATATGAATGAACAAAAATTGATACCTAAAGATAAATTTGATTTAGATGCAGCCAAACGTCTTTTAGAGGCAACTCCTGAACAAGTTTCGGTTGTTGCATTCTCTCTATTGGAATGGATTGCAGACATGAATTGGCCTGTTGCATTAGAGATTATTCATGTCTTGCCTAAATTTCACAAAGAACTATTACCAAGCATTGAACAAATATTGATTAATCCAAAAAATGATGCCATTTGGAAATATTGGATTATCAGTCAGCTTTTAATCCAATTTCCTAAAGAAAGTCTTATAAAACTACTGCCAGCCATACAGAAGTATGCTGACAATGTTCCCAATAACGAAGATGAAGAAGATTTGAAAGAATCGGCATTAGATTTTTTAGATTGGTACAACAAAAAAGAACATTCATCAATAACAAACAGCACTACCGCTTAAAGCGGAACGCTGCCAAACATTATCGACCATAAAAAGAATAGAAAATGGAACGAATAAAATTAACGGCAGATACGCCAAGTTATGTCAAGGTTTGGGAAATTGAAAAGGATCTTTTGGATTTTAACTCAATTTTGAATGAAAGATATAGTACCATTGATTTTATATTTTGGTTTTGTTTTAGAGCTTTACTTGATGATGCAATCAGTTCGGGCTGGAAATCGAAAGTTGTATTTTACAAAAAGGATAATGCACTTGGTTTTGACATCATTATGCCAGAAAAAGAATTTGTTCAGCAAAACATGGCAATACAGCGCAGAATTATGGGGAAACATTTCTTTCTATTCTTCACTGAAAACATCCATAAATATAGATATAAGCTCCCTGTACTTAAATCGATAGAAAAAGATTTAGTGGAGGATATGCGGTTACTTCTCGTTGACAACCTATGGCTGCCAATCGAAAATGGGCAATATAAGTTGTCTGTAATAGAAACTGTAACTTATGAACGTGCAATAAGGTTGTTTGGAAATCCGAAGGAGAAAAGGTTTATAGACAATGCCCAAGGAATAAAAGTTCAAGATTTGACTTGGGTAATAGATGAAGTCGAAAGTGAATTGTCTGCAACCTATTTGTTGATTGATAAAAAATGGCAATTACAAAAATATGAAGTGAGAATTAAATAGGTCGATAACAAACAGCAAAACCGCCTAAAAGCGGCACGCTGCCGAACATTAGCTGCAAATAAAAAAATAATGAATATGGAACTGATACAAACTTTTAAGAAGTCATATTTTCTAAAGATGTCGAACGATAAACATTTGATTGCACAAGTTAATAGCAGTCAGATAAACATCTTTGAAAATGAAACATACAAGCATTTAGCACAATTCAAAGAAGTAGGCAATGCATCTGTTTTCTTTTCAGATGACAGCAACTTGCTCTTGGCTAAAAATAATGATCGTAAACTTGTTGTGTATGATTTGGCAACTATGTCAATTCGTTGCAAACTCAAACCGAGAGTAGGCAGTTCAAATGGTGATGATGACGCTTGTATTTCCCATGATAATAAGTATGTCATTAATTTGGAGTATGATTTTCCATACGGCTATATATCGGTCTATGATATTGAGAACGGAAAAGAAACAAGATTTCGTGAAGATATGAGAGAAGTGTACAACCAAATACGTTATATTCCTTCACGCCAATTATACTTCATTGACGGGTTTCGCAGACCGAGCGAAGGGACAAGTGAAAAGAATAGATACTTCTATCTTTGGTTTGATTTGGACAACAGAACATTTGAACAAACATTCTATGATTTGAACGATGTAAATTTTCTGTATAGTGAATATTTAGAGCAAGTGTTATACTTTTCAGAAGAGGGCAATCTTGCTTTTCGCATTTTACCCTTGAATATAGAACTGCCAATTAAACACCAACAAGGCTGTTTGGATATACAACTTTCGCATAACAACAAGATGATTGCCTTATATCAAGATGATAATCTAAAACTTTGTACGTTCCCAAATATGGAAATATTGGCTGAATTATCAAATATCGGCTATGGTAATATTTCCTTCTCTCCTGATGATAAAGAAATATTAATTGCGAGTACAATAAAAGGGCTTATTTATAGATTGGAATAAGTGCAGCTAACAAGTAGATAAGCAACCTGAATAGGTTGCTATCTACATCCCATTATCAGTCATTAAAAACAAAGAAGAATGAGTAAACAAATAAACTTCTATTCGTGCCCAAATGATAAGGAAATGATTGTCAATACACTAAAGAGTGTATTTGGACAATTACTATGTACGCCTTATTATAAAGGAAATTTTTCTCTGTTTGATAAGGATATAAATGAAGAAACATTATACTTAACAGAAAATCACTTACAAAAGCACATATCTTACTACATACATAAATATTATGACGGTACGACTGCCGAAGTCTTGGATTGTATAAAAAGTCCCGTCTTAGAATATTCTGTTCCTTTTCAAAGGGAAGATATGGTATATGTTAGTGGACGTTTTTATTGTCGTGCAGATAATATCGAGTTCTCCCAAAAGGTTTCCAAGTTCTTTGGTAAACTCAAAAAAGAATTTCGATATGTAAAACAGTGGAAGTGCTATATATCAAACAGCATTGATATAGAAGCATCTCGCTTCTTTGTCCCGAATAGAATTATTACTATAAATAAAGAAGATTTGAAATAAAAGTGACTGATAACACGCACCTGTGCCACCTAACGACGGCAAGCTGCAAACCATTAGTCGCAATTAATTAAAAATAAAAGAATATGAGCAAGAAGAATATTACTTATTTCGGTGAAGTAAACAATAAAGAAGAGGACTATTTTGAAGGTCGTGTAACTCTCGGCAACAAAGAGGTCGAATTGGATTTGGACTTCTGTAATTATGAAGGAAATCCAAAGGATTGGTCGTCAGAACTGGAAAACTATCTTTCCTATCTTCTTAAATACAAAGCAGAAATAGATAAATCTATATTGAAGGATTATGAAAATGGTGGTACAACGAATGAATATGTCCGTTGGCATCTTGATGAGTGGGATGCTATTGATGACTTGTTGCCAAATGCCGATTCGACAAAAACAAAAGAAGAACAGTTTCTATCCTTGTTGATACAGAGTGTAGAACGCATCACTTTTTATCCCGGTGATAATCACTATGCTGTTTGGGATTACATGATAGATAATGAAAATTCAGATGAAATTGTCGTAGTACATACAGACAATAAAGGAAAAATATTAGATGTTACTTGGGAAAGTTAAATAGGCGACTAACAAGTAGCTAAATCGCCCCAAAGGTCGATTAGCCACCCCCCATTAACAACTTGTAAAACGAAAACAAGATGATAGTAGAAATAGAACAACTTACAGAGAAAGATTTTGCACAAGAAGGTCTGCCTTATGAGTATAAATTTCATGTTTCAATATGGAATGAATCAACTCGTGTCGAAATATCTAATAAACAAGAAATTGACAACACATCTATTCTTCCTATAATTAAATCTGTTTTAGTGTGGGTAAATAATAATAAAGAAATTTGCACAGAAACAGCAATAGAGGAAGGAATGATTAGGCTTGCTGAAGAATGGATAAAAAATGAAGATTCTAAAGTAACAAACGAAAAAGATTGTTATTTGACGGCATATAAAGAAAAAGTATTTCTACCTATCACCCCAACTGATTTTTATAATAGTCTAAAGGTGCAATCTATTTATTTTTCTGTTAGAGAAGGGATAACAGATATAAATATGTATATAAGTTGTTCTCCTGATTATTATGTAGGTCATGTTATATGGCATAGTCTATATATCAAAGAAAACGGAAAAATTGAATGTGAATGCAATGGATTAGAAGGATAGAACAGGTTGCTAACAAACAGATGAAACATTGAAGTGGTTTATCTGTCGAACATTATCCGCACTAAAAATAACATCATGGTAAGATTTATAAGTGCAACGTATGAATTACATTTCGTTGCTGTAGAATTACAAAGACAAATAATAAAAAGAGTAGCAAACTACATTATTGATAATTTCAATGATTGGACTTGGCAAAATTCAATAAATGATAAACTGCGTAAAGCAGAAAATCATAATACTGCGTTATTAGTTGTTTTAAGGTTATTTCATCAAAGCGAAATAGAAAAAGGCAAACTAAAGTCGTATGCTCGGTATATAAAGGCAAAAGAAAAGCTTGTTATTGACCAAATGTTTGCTTTGGATGACTACTTGAATTTGACAGAAGATGAAATTAGGCAAAAACTCTGCACTGATATTTGTAATTACGTTTGCGAAATGTTGAAAAAATACACAGACCGCTTTCAAGATTTTGATGCAATGGCTTTTGTTCCATTGTTCAAAACACAAATGGATAGAATTAAAAATAATGAACTTCCATATTTATGATTATGGAAATAAATTAAGCGGATAACATGCACCTGTGCGGCCTAATGGCAGCAAGCTGCAACCCATTAGACACCTCTAAACAATAGTTGCATGGCAGATAAAAAGGAAATATTGAATCAAATAGTTAATGTGCTGGAGGAACCTTTCGCAGCACATGACTTTCAATATATGGGAAGCGGTCGTTTTGAGCGTATAGCCTCTGACGGGAATACTCGACAACAATATTATGTCACTTTCGTCCGGAAATACGGCTGTTTCTCGTTACATCTTGGTATGAGTGTTCTAAATAAAGTGTTATTAAAAGATTTTGATACCTTATATAAAGAAACTCTAATCTTTGGATACAGAAATTTTGAAGATAATTTCCGGGATGAATGTATCAAGAAACTGCTAAAACTTAGATATTACTCTTTGTGTGGACTTAGTGATTGGAGAGAGCTTAAAGAAGAGAACGAAACGTTGGAATGTTTCAATACCAGATTTACACTATGGTCAACCCCTTATTTTGAAGATTTGGAGGATTTGAATCGTATTTTGAAAAAAGCGGGCAGCCCCACATGGCAGGAACAATGTTTGACCAGTATAAGTCTATCTTTGAAATATTTCAAGAAGACAGAAGATGTGAATTGGATTATTGAGCATGCCGAAGTATATCAAGCATTGTTTCTATTAGAGCAAATGGGACGAATTGAAGAAGCTGAAAATAAATACAAATCTTATTTAGAATGGATGAAAAAACACAAGAATAATACGGATGATGTTCAATATTTCTATAAATTATTAATGAATAAAGGTGTCTAACAAGCGGATAAATCTCTCCTTAATGGTCGATTATCCGCCGAACATTAGTTGCAGTCAAAAACAAAATGGAAATGAATGAACTATCAGAAAAAGAATATTCGTTCTCAAATGCGCTATTTTGGAACGTAATGTTACATCATCATATTCGAGCCTTTGATGAAGAAAGAGATATGAATTTTGATGAAGTATGGGATGAAGAAATTGCATCGGCTTTGTTAGATGAAAAGAAGTACAAGGAATATTGGTGTTGGCTATCTCAAAGTGATTTGGAGACATCTGCAAATCAGGGTGAAATAGAAAATCCGAGAACTCTAACACTTCCTATCGGCAGCGATATTGCATTAACAATAGAATATCATCCTTGCTGTACATATTATTTTTTGAATGACACTTTAATCGGTGAGGTTAGCGGTAACTTTCACTTGAAGTATCTCACATATTCGGAATTAATGCGGATCACAAAAGAGAAATATGGTGATGAGCTATTTCATTTACTCTTACCTTTGTCTGTAATCAGAGAAAAGGAGAAAGAGATAGCACGACAAGAGATAATCCAAAGATTACAACAAATGCCCTTATTCAAAGGACATTCCGAGTATATAGGTAAATGTATCTTGAATGGATTATTAGTGCCCAACTCTGACATACAGGACATTCCAGAAATAGGAACTATATGTACAAGTAATCATTCGTATAGAAATGCTTTGATATATGATGACGAAAAGCTGGAAATAAAGGAGCTAAATATTCTTTTGTCAAGATTATGAATTGCAACTAACAAATGGCTTAACCTTCCCTGAAAGGTCGATTAGCCAATAAATATTAGTATCAAATGAAATTAAAAAGAACATAATATGAATATAGAACGAGAAATACCCGGATTACATCCCGTTGAATGGAGGGAATACCGCTATATTGCAGATGACGGGAATGATTTCTTTGTTTCGCTCAATAGAAGAAGCAAGAAACAAGGTTTATTCGATAAAGTTACTTCGGTTGTAGAAATTGCTCAAAGTGGTGGTGTCATAACTGAAAATTGTAAGATATGGCTGCCAACCAATGAATTATTTCATGGTTTGTCTTATAGAGGCGACATTCAAGGTTGGCGCCAACAGATAGAACAAGGCGCTGAACACTTAGGGCTATTGGTTGGAAAAATAGTTGAGAATAATATCGAATTATCAGATGGAAGAAGTTATGCTCTTTCAGAATGTAGAATTGAATTTTATTAAAATATGATGCTAACAAGTAGATAAGCTGCCCTAATGGTCTACTATCTACAAACCATTACCAATAACGAAAACAATATAAGCTATGTATAAGATAAAGACATCGGAGTTGCTTTCGGGCAAAAGTATAGTTAAAGAATTGATAAATATTGATGTTATCAAAAATATATCTGATGATTTGTTTGAAACAAAACATCATTATCTTATGGTAGCTTACTCACTTGAATATAAAATTGAGTTTTCTTTTGATAAAGCAAATAATGTATGTCAATACATTATGGTTGAGGAAAACGAAGTAAATAGAGAAAAGCAAAATATCAATATTGAATTTATTGATGATATATCCATTTTCGGGAAACACATAGATGTTGTAATAGATAATTTTAAGATGAATATTCTACAAAATGATTCTGTAAAAATTGGCAACATAGAGTTGTATTTCTCGGAAAACAAAGTTGATAGCTTATATTATTTCCCAAAACAAAATATTAGTAACAATCACCTTAACAGCTAAACGTTGTTAGCTGAATCCCATTATAAGCAAAAGAGAAACAGAAACAATATGATAAAATACATTTCGGGAGATATACTGCAAAGCAAAGATGAGTACATAGCGCAAGGTGTAGCTGTTGGATCACAAGAAGGATTAGGAACCGGACTTGCCTTTAAACTGTCAAGCCAATTCCCTGAAATCCAAAAACTCTTTAAGAAGTACACACGAAACACCAAGTTCCAAGCTGGCGATGTGTTTATAGGAGAAATCAAAGGTTATTCTCCGGGTATAATCTACATCGCTACACAACCGGACATGTACCATGCAGAACTTACATATCTGAATAAAGGCTTGAAACGCTTGAAAAAAGTATGTATAGATAAAGAAATTAAAACTGTGTCGCTCCCCAAAATAGGTGCAGGCTTGGGTAAGTTGGATTGGAATAGTGAGGTCAAGCCTTTGCTTGAAAGTATTTTATCAGATTGTGAAATAGTATTCAATGTATATGAAGATTACAAGGTTGAATACGAAAATTAGATTACTAACATGCACTTGTACGACCTAACGGCAGCAAGCTGCAACCCATTATCAGAATATATATGATAAAAATCAGAATATGGCATTGAAACATATAACGTATATTTGCAGTCTATTTCAATGAAATGGATTAAATCATAAAAGCAATTTGAATATGAAACACTTTAAAATAATAAGGATGGGAATATTTGCCTCTATTTTAGGTTTACTGGGATGTGGATATGGAAACAAGCGAGCAACGCTGAATGAGAGTACAAGTTCTTATATTCCGGTAGCCGCACAAATTACAATGGATAAGTTGCCGGAAGTGCTGAAAAACGTACAGGCAGGACGAACGGAATATGATTTTACCGGTATCTGTGCCCATGGGGTGGATTGTATCTATTTCATGCAGGATAACGGAAAGTTCTACATTGATTTTGAAGCCATGAGCAAAGACCAACTTCCCTATTTAGATAAATTGAAGCAGTTTGCCAAAGAGCATAATTACCCTATTATCGAAACGACCTATAACAACACGCCCATTGATTATAACCATGTGAAATATGCTCCGGTCTTAAGCCTGAAAGTCAATGCGGATATTGACAGTATCGTTACAGTTGGAAAGTTGATTGAACAAACCATTTTCCAGAATAATGATCAGACCATCTACGATATAGTTCCTTAAAGAGCATAAGAGGAGTAAAAGAATAATGATAAAATGGGAGATAAGAGTTTGGAAAAAAAGACATTCTGGATTTACTCTACCAATAAGTTTGTTTGGATAGGGGTTATTATATGCAGTATATTCAGTGCATTTATGATCTACTTTTTATGTGTAGCCTTAAGTGAGAATAAAGTCCTCCTTATTTTCTTGTTGCCCATATCTTTGTCTATCCTGTTAATCTACTGGGCATTGCCCAGTAAGATTTTACTTGGTGAAGATAGAATAGAAGAGCGAAGTTTGTTCAAGAAAAGAAGCATCCGGGTGGATGAGATAAATTCATGGGGAGTTCTGCAAATGTATAAGCCCTACCGCTGTAAAGAGGGTATTTATTCTTATATACCTGCCAAATCATTCAAACCTTCCCGTAAAATAGAGGAGAATATGAATTTTTCGTATAGCCTGTTTTTATCCAATATTCCGCACTACGACGGGAAAAAGAAACATTCGTCCCAAACAGATAAAACTATTTTTGTCAGTTATCGAAAAGAAGTGTATATTGCATTGGAAAAGCATCTGAAAAAAATATTGTATTTACTTATCTTGCCCTTGATGTCGATGGCATGTAGTCCAAAAGCAAAATTGAGCAGTGCCGGAATGTACCCTAACTATCAAGTAGGTGAAATGGTAAGACTTGTTCCGGTGGACTCCCTGACCTACGGGGACGTAATCGCATATCATGCATACATTCCCGGCTTTCAGGAGAGGGCATTCAAACGAATTGTCGGGCTGCCAGGAGATACCATCCGTTTTCAAGACCAGCAATGTATCGTTAACGGTAAAAAGAATGAATGGGTATTTATACGGAAACTCTTTTACGAAGAGGATGAATGTGAAGTATATTGCGAACGCCTGCCCAACGGCATGAAGGTAAACATCTGTAAAAGCGTTGTGCCCATAGATCCGGCAACGGCTACCACCACTGCGGTTGTCGTTCCGGCGGACAGTTATTTCGTTGCGGGTGATTACAGGGGCGGCTCGATTGACAGTCGTTCGTTAGGATGCGTTGCTGCGGATTCAATTATTGGCAAAGGTGTAAAAACAAAGTAATCGCTGGGCTTTTATCCCGATTCACCACACTGTAAACAATGAATAAAAAAATCATTTCATTTATCTGTGCAGGTTTGGTCGTAACAAGTTGCGTGTCCTCACTCTGTTTCTATGATTATTTTGCCGATGGCAATACAAGCAATCCCATCTATTGGATTTTCTATTTTTTCCAGTTATCCATACTGCTGGGACAAACCGGAATAGGTGTTTATACTATCAATGCCCTTCTACGGCAGCGGAAAGAAACCGTTTCTTCTCTGGGATATTTTGCGGCTCACGTATTTCTGCAAAATATAACTCCTTTACTCCAAGCGTGGTCTGCGGCTGTTATTACGGAATATCCGCTATGGCTACTGATAAGTCAGGTAATTTTCAGCATTGTCCTTCTTATTGCATCGCTAATCATTCAGCCTGCATCTTTATTCAGGAAATCAGAACATATCCCCCGGCTGTTGATGGCTGCATTTTATATCAACTGCGTATATACGGCACTTACTATCATAGGATTAATTATTACCCTGTAATGATTGCATATAAACAGAATCCAATACAGCACCTTCCCAATGAATATCGGGCGGGTATTGTTTCCAACCTCTTTCCGGTGGGGACACTACCCATGTGGGGACAAACTCGTCTCCCAAAGCCTTGTTGTATTCAGGGTTGTTGACGGCATACCTCACTATGATGCGTAAAGGATTGCTGACACCCAAGAACTTGGGATATGTCGTTGTAGTATTATATTTCACTCCATCCACATAAAAACCGAACTGGCGTACCTTATGTCCTCCCTTAACGACACCCGACACTTTTTCATAAGTGGCTAAAGTGTATCGGTCGCCTTCTGCCAATGCACGGGATTTGTTTATGGCATCATACCATGTCCAGCCGGCACCTGACAATGCAATCAGACATAAAAGATAAGTGAATAGCGAAGTTTTTTTCTCCTCCGTAGCCCACTGCTTTTTCAATAGCGAACCTACTATCATGGCAAAGGCTCCCGCACCCAACAGGGAGACACAGACCAAAGCAGGAATGTTCATGTACTCTATCATACTGCCTTAAGATATTCTTTTCTTCAAATAATATACCCAAAAATCAATAGCTTTGCCGATAGCTACACCAAAAACGCTGAGTGCCAACGCTATGTAAGCTGCGACAATCAACGGTTGTTCGTCTATCCACCTATTGACAAGTGCGGACATCCGGGCAAAGACACCACCCACAACAGTAAGGACGATTGTCAGGACAATATGTATCTCTAACAGCTTGTCCTCCCTGTCTGAATCTATCCTGTCATCTTTTAAATACCTGACAAGCCACAAACACGGGACAAACAGGAACAACATGAAAAATGCAATAATCGCCACTCCTTCCCCGGAGATTTCATGCAATCCCCTGTCGAAAAAACGAAAACCGGATATTCTAACCAAATAGAGAGTTATCATTTATGCCGCTATCTTTTAGTTCTTATTTTTAATCGCCCATTCTTTTTCGATAGCCTGACGGATCGTTTCCCGGTTATCCCAATTTCTGCCACCGGAAGCGTGCCAGCGGAGAGTAGGGTTGCACCGGCTATTGTAAGCCATATACGGATTGCCGAAAATGACGGCAACACGTACACGCCAGCGCATACAAATATCATCGGCTATGAATTGTTGTTTGTTGCACAGTATTATTTCCCAATTATTTTCCTTTGCCAACCGTTTCAATACTTTTTGCTGTTCTTGGGGGGTAAGTGCTGTATTGATATAATGCAGTTTGAGCGTATTCTTCTTATTCCGATAGGTTATGTAAACGACCGCAGCGGAAACGACAGGAAACAATAAGCTCCCCCATACAAACTCCGGTTCCATCGTCTCACCCTTAATCTTTGCCATCAAAAGGCAAAATAATACAGCGGCAGATGCAAACAGCAGCATAAAAAGAAGATCTTTAGAATAGTAGTCCTTTTTCTCCTGATCCGTCAGTTCTATCCGGCGGTTCTTTAACGTGAGTTCTAATAATTCCTGATTCATGTTGGATTCTTTGATTTACAAAGTTACGAATATGACAGGGAAAGGGCAAATTTGAATCAGGAAAAGATAATGCACGGAGCTTGTTTTTTACCTTTAACGTGTTAAACTGACGTTAATAAATAAAATGGAAATTGGTTTTTCCGCACCTTTCGTATATATTTGATAACAATAAACGGGCAGATATGCGGCATTGAGAACAAATAGCATAAAGTAGAACAGAAATAAATAAAATGGAATAAGAATGATATTTATACGGAAAACATGGAACAGACTTTAAATCAAATTCTGATGAATAAAACCCGGCAAACGGAGTTACACGGTTGGATGAAAAAGGTAGAGGTCGCCGTGCAACAAACGGATGTAAGAAATCCGGTAACGTGGGCGGCACTGGAAAAATTATCTTGGAACGAGGATAAGATGCCCCGTCTTGTGAAGCTATTGAAGGAATATTGCCCGTGCCCTTCGTTTGAAATACCGGAAGAAGCGGCTTACCTGATATTGGTTGCTTATCATAACGATAATGATTCGCTGGGATATTTATTGGATATAATGAAAGCGTATATCAAAAAGAAAGACCGTGACGGGATATTATTCTTATGCCGGATGCAAGCTGTTATCAATGGCAATGAGGATTACCCGCACCTGAACGGATTGTACAACGAACTGACCGCCTACCTCCTGTGCTGCCGCCGGGACAGAATCAACGAATACCGGAGAGGCGAACCACCCGTATTCAGTGAAGCGGATCTGCATGTTGCGGAGAAATACCTGCCTCACCTAAAAGAATATTCTTTCCGTGACAAAGTGATGGTCGCCTTCCCCACCGCAAAGACCGTCAGGGAACTGGCGGAGAAATGCGGATGTGCAGTGAATACCTTTGAACGCCGTTTCAAAGAGGATTTTGGGACTGCTCCCCGCAAGTGGATGGTGGAGCAAAAGGCAAAACGGGTGGTGACTCTGCTCACCCGTACAGACCTTTCTATGAAAGAGATTGCCAGTGAGTGCGGGTTCGAGTCGAACAGCTATTTCTGGGACTTTTGCAGACGTAACCTCAAAGCTACGCCCACCCAAATAAGAGAAGGATTCGGAGATGAAAACAAATTCGCCAAACAGGGTTAATTATCAGATAATTACAGTTAATTATCAGTGTGATAAAGCCATGAAATCCATGTAACTTTGCAGCCGTTTTTAGAAACCTAAAAAGGATTGCATGGATATTTTTTTTGATTTGATGTTACAGGAGATTGACCGTTACACGGGGACGATCAATATGGAAGGGGAAAACATTATTCCGGGCTGCCGTGAAATGATGAATTACCTGAAAGACAAAGTGATTGAGCTGAAACACTTTGTGTTGTCCCGTGAGTTTAAGGACGATGCAGAGGAAATCCGATTTTTTAAGTACCAAAAGCCGCTGATACTCGGACGACTGTTGTACTTCTACAAATTGTACCAGATTGAGAGTAACCGACCGCCCTGCCATGAGCTTGCCGTAGGTTATTACCAATGTGAGATTGAGAAACTGAAAACAGCCTTTGAACGCAGCCTTTCTTTTTTCCAGTATTACCGTAGCGGGGCTACGTACCGGGACAGCTTCTACTTCAAACGGGGACAGACGGAGATAAGCCCGGAAACCGACACGTTCATCTTCGAGCCAGAAGCGGAGTTATCCACCGGATATGACCGGTTGGTCGCCTGGCTGATTGCGGTCGAACTGCTGTTAGCCTTCCTGACAAAGCGGATGCATGAGCCTGCGGACGGTGAGCCGCTATCGGGAAAGAAACTGTACTGGACGGACAAGAAAGCAGCGGCGGTGGAACTGATATACGGTATCTATGCGGTGGGAAGCGTGGATAACGGGAAAACGGACATTATCGACATCGTGACGGCATTTGAACGGACATTCCATATTGATCTGGGCGACGTGTACCACACGTTTATCGCCATGCGAAACCGGAAGAACAGCCGGACGGTGTATCTCGACCAAATGATAGAGAAACTGCTGAAACGGATGGACGAAACGGACAGCTAACCTATTGTAAACCAGTTACAGGATTACCAAGTTCATAGCAAGCTGCCAAATTCTCCCTTTATCATACCCTAACCAGTGACAAGCGGCTTGCAGCCGCCGGAAGAACCGAAAAAAAGGCTCTCCGGCGGCTTTTTTCGTACCGGAAAAAATCTTTGGCAAGGTGGTACGGACGTGAAAAGAAAAGCCGTCGAATAGCCGGACATTTGCGACCAGAAATATAAATATCAACAGATTATGGAAGTAATAACTATCGAAAGCAAAGCCTTTGCCGCCCTCGTGGAAAAGATAGACGGGATAGCGGCATACGTGCAGGAATCCCGGCAAAGGGAGACGGAACAACAACAGGGACAGGATGAGAAGAACCGCCGGAAAGCGGACAAGTGGATGCAGAATGCGGAGGTGTGCGAGTACCTTGAAATCAGCCTCCGCACGCTGCAACGCTACCGCACGAACCGGATTCTCCCGTTCTCCATCTGTGGCAAGAAGATCCGCTACCGCCGCACGGACGTGGAGCAGTTCCGGGAACGCTGGATGCGGGAAACGCCCGCCACGCAAATCGACCGGATGGCGGAACAACACCCTTTACACGAACGCAAAAACAAGCTGTATGGTAAGAAAAGAGGAAATACTGGCACGAACGAGTAACGGGCTGGACGTGTTCCGCCACTACCTGCCCGTGAAATGGCGGGTGGGCAGGAATTTCCTGAATCCGCTGTACGAGGACAGTAAGGCGTCGTGCAACGTGTATTATGACCGCCGAAGCGGGACGTACAAGATGAAGGACTTCGGGAACGGGGACTTTTCGGGCGACTGTTTCTTCCTCGTGGCGAAAATCAAGGGACTGGATTGCAGGAACGCCGCCGACTTCGTGGAAGTGCTGGAAACGATAGACCGTGAACTGTGTCTGGGTATCGGTGAGGATGTATCACCGGAAACGGTACGGGAACGGCGGGCTGCCATGCGGGTTGTTCCCGTGGCGGAAGGAAACGGAACGGCAGAGCCGACCGGGACGGAAGAACGGGCGACAGAACCGGAATACAAGCCACGCCCGTACCGGACGGTGCAGCAGCCATTCACGGAAAATGAACTGGAGTATTGGGCTGGGTACGGGATAACGGAAGCGGTGCTGAACCGTTACGGGGTGCAGTCACTGAAGGAGTACCGGAGCGAAACGAAAGATGGGAAAGCGTTCGGCTTCACGTCCACGCCCGCAGAACCGATGTTCGGGTATGCGGGGAAATGGGGCGTGAAGGTGTACCGCCCGAAATCGGAAGTACGGTTCGTGTATGGCGGTCATACGGGGGACAACTATTGTTTCGGGCTGGAAGAGTTGCCGCCCAAAGGCGACACGCTGTTCCTGACGGGTGGCGAGAAGGATGTGCTGACGCTGGCGGCGCACGGATTCCACGCCATCTGTTTCAATTCGGAAACGTCGGTTATCCCCACGAAGATTATCCGCAAGTTAGTGTACCGTTTCAAACATATCGTGCTGCTGTACGACGTGGATAAAACGGGGCTGGAAAGCTCCGAGAAACACCAACAGCAGCTAGCAGAGTACGGGGTAAAACGGCTGGTGCTGCCGCTGACGGGAGAAAAGACGGACAAGGACGTTTCGGACTACTTTAAGGCGGGACGGATACGGGAAGAGTTCGTGAAGCTGTTCCTTAAACTGCTGGACAGCCTGTACGGTGACACGATGGCGGTGCTGAAATCGTGCGAGATCGACTACGACCACCCGCCACTGGCGGCGGTCAGTATCATTACCGCCGGGGATGTGCCGTTGGGCACGGAAGAGAATATACTCTGCATCACGGGCGGGGAAGGTACGGGAAAGAGCAACTACACGGCTGCGCTGGTAGCCGGGGCGATTCAGGAGAAGGAAACGGACACCGACCTGCTGGGCGTGCGGGTTGAACCGAACCGGAAAAGGCGTGCGGTGCTGCTCTATGACACGGAGCAAAGCGAGCAACAACTGTACAAGAATACGGGGCGGCTGTTACGGCGTGCCGGACGTGAACGGATGCCGGAGTTCCTGCACGTGTATTGCCTGACGGGAATGTCAAGAAGCGAACGGCTGACCGCCATCATGCAGAGCATGGACAAGTACCATTACCTGCACGGAGGTATTCACTTGGTGGTGATCGACGGGGTGGCGGATTTGATACGCTGCGCCAACGACGAGGGGGAAAGCGTGGCGTTGATCGACGAGATTTACCGATTGGCGGGGATTTACCGCACGTGCATCGCCGCCGTGGTGCATTTCGTGCCGAACGGGTTGAAGCTCCGGGGACACTTGGGCAGCGAATTGCAGCGCAAGTCGGCGGCTATCCTCTCGATAGAGAAGGACGAGAACCCGGAAATATCGGTGGTGAAAGCGTTGAAGGTGCGGGACGGCAGCCCGCTGGATATTCCGTTGATGCAGTTCCGCTGGGACAGACAAGCCGGGATGCCCGTGTACGTGGGCGAAAAGCCCCGTGCGGAGAAGGAGAAGCGCAAGGAAAAGGAACTGGCGGAAATGGCACGGGAAGCGTTCACCCGGCAGGAGAAGTACGGTTATATCGAACTGTGCGAACTGATACAGGAAATGCTGGAAGTAAAGGAACGCACGGCAAAGGGTTATATCCGCTATATGCGGGAGAAGGAAATCATCGAAAAGGAAGGAGATTGCTATGTACACAGACCGGGAAGAGTTTGAAGGTTGGATGCAGCGGATCATGCAACGGTTCGACCTGACGGAGAAACTGCTGGAACGGGTGCTGAAAAAGAACAGCCTGCTGGACGGTGAGGAACTGCTGGATAATCAGGACTTGTGCCTGCTGCTGAAAGTAGGCATACGGACATTGCAGCGATACCGGGCTATCGGGGCGTTGCCTTACTTCACGATCAGCGGGAAGGTATTCTACCGGGCGAAGGATGTGCAGGAGTTCATCCGTAACCGTTTCGATGCGGTGACGGAGAAAAAAAATCCGGAAAGAAAAGCAAGCGGATAAGAGTATCAACAGACCATTACCCCACGTTCACCATGTACTTAGGCGTAAGTGAAGAGTGAACGGTTGCCCTGCTTTGTCGTGAGATAAGGCGGGGCTATTCTTTTGTAGTTCGGCAGGTTTGCACTATATTTGCAACTGAAAATATGAAAGTTCATTGCCCGGCTTGAACGCAAGCGGGTTTTGATTATATAGATTGTACGTTCGCTAAACGTCTTGAAGTAGGAAACTGGTAATTTTTGACAAATCAGACGAATGGCGCAATGCACATGCTGTATGTATATACGGCGTGAGCTTGCCTATTCGATTTGTCGGGTATACCAGTGCCTCTACTTCGGAATAGTGTGAGTTCACGCTGTTCTTTTATGGCGCAAGGCGGGCATAACCGATAAAAAGAAGTGTTATGAAACAGATTACCTTGTATGTGTACCAGTCCATTGACGGATGCCCTGCCCGTGCTGACAAGCAGGTGGATGATGCTATCGGGAAAGCCGATTGCCTGCTCTTGGATGAAGATACTTATTTAGACGTATTTATGAATCACCTCGGCTGGCCGATCACGCAAAAGGACACTTTTGTCGTGGCGCAAGCAGACTGTAACCTGACGGAAAAAGAATCCGTGAAGTTCATCACGGGGGATGCCGTGACGGAAATCGGACGGATGAAAGCTGCGGGTGACGGTGTGATTGTCGCTTACGGTGAAGGAATTGCCGCCATGTTGCTGAATGGTGGGCTGGCGGATGAAATCGTGGTAATTACGCTGCCGAAGGTTGCAGGGGGTGACGAAAAGGCTTTGCGGCATATTACGGGGGACGGTGCAGCATGGGTGGTGCGCTCCTGTAAGGTGCTGGACGGTGAGAAGATACGAACGGTGTACGGAAGGGTGTAATTCATGCGACAGTGTCGCATGAATGGGAGATAACAAAGAAAAGTGCAACAGTGTCGCACTTTTCTTGTTGAATTTAGGCAACAGTGATGCCTAAATTCAAATCGTATCTTCGCTATCCTGTAACTCCCGGCTAAGTTTATTCTCCAGTTCTTCAATGGAAGGCAACCCGGATTTAATATCTTTGGGTAATGCCTTTCCTAATTCGTAGTCTGAAATACCGATAGGCTTGTGTACATCACGCAAAGCGTATTCAGCCATAATACGGTCTTTGTTCTGACAAAGCAGCAAGCCTATGGTCTGGTTATCCCCTTCCCGGCAAAGAATATCGTCCACCGCCGAACAATAAAAATTCAGCTTGCCGATATATTCGGGCTGGAACTCCCCCCGCTTCAATTCCACAACTAAATATCGGTGCATAAAGGCATTGTACATGAGGATGTCGATATAAAAATCCTTTTCCGAAACTTCGATGTGGTACTGCCTGCCCATGAAAGCGAAACCTGCCCCCATCTGGAGAAGGAACTTCTCTATATGTTTAATCAAACCTAATTCCACGTCCCGTTCGTCGTACTCGTCGGTAAAAGTCAGCATATCGAAAATATAAGGGTCTTTCAAGGTTTCTTTCACCTGCTTGGCTTGTATTTCGGGAAGGGTGACATCGAAATTGTTTGCTAGTGCGCCGTGAATATTGTAGTAGTCCTGATTGATGGCTTCGACTAAAAAATCACGAGTCCACCCGTTTTTTATACACTGTATCATATACCAATACCGGGCTTTATGGTCTTTTACCTTTTGTACCAAAGCGATATTGTGCGACCAGCTTAGTTGCCTGATCGGAAGAATAATATCCGGTGTTTCTAATTTGGCAACGGCTCGTTGCCAAATTGTAAGTTCTTGATTATATTCTTTATAGAACTGAATCATACACCTGCAATTACGTGGGGAAAATCCTTTTACTTTCGGATAATCATTTTTCAAGTCGTTGGATAACTGTTCAAGGGCATTGTTACCCCAACCGATTTGCTTCTGACTTTCGGATAGCAGTTTGCCAATGTCCCAATACATGGTAAGCATTTCTTCATTGGCTGCGTAGATAGCCTTTTTCTGGGCGAGTGCTACACGTGCCTTGACTTGTTTAAGCAAGGTTGCATAGCTAAAGATATTGTTCTGAATTTCCATTTTATTTTTTTTATTTGAGATTAAAGGCGTTCGGGGTATTGTTTATCCCCGAACACCTGCCATCCGGTCACAGAAAAAGGCAATGCCCCCTTCGTTATGACCGACTGGCAAAGGCACTTATTATTATGGGATTACGGGAATAATACCTGAAAATCCCGTGGGTTTCCGTTGTCTATGAGTTCGTTCCGGTGAAGCCAGCGGAGAATTTCAGTACCGGACTGGCTGCCGAAGTTGCGGACACAATACAGGCGGGAAAGACGATACCTTTTCAGGTGCATGAGCAAGTGTTCGGTGGTGAAAATACCGAGTTCCCGGCAAGCCTTGACGACACGCTGCGAAAAGCCGAGTCTGTCCAGCGGAGTATTCAGTAGCTCGCTGTGCTTGCCCGGTCTGCCCCTTTTCTTCTGCCGTGGCGCATCGTCATAAATGGTGGCTACCCGGTTACGCTCGAAAAGGGCGAAAAGGGATGCGCCGTCAATCATCAGGACGGTATCGAAACGGGCAAAAGCGATGTGGTTGCCGTTCATCCAAAGGGTGATGCGCTGCTCGTCCGTACCGCAAAGGCGGGCGGCTTCCTGCACGGATAACCAGCCGTTCATCGTCTGCCCCCTTTCCCTTTGGGCTTGGGCGGGAACTCGTACACGGTGCGGAAATCCTTATCGAAGGTGACGTGCGCATCGAACACCTTGCCGTCCCTGTTCTTGAAACCTTTGACAAGGGATGTTTTGCCTTTGGTTACAAGGTCGGTAATCTGGCTGTCGGTGAGTGTCTTCTCGCCCTTGCTGCGGAAGACGGTAAGCCCGCAATCGACGTTGCTGCACTTGGCGACCTTCGGATAAAAGAGGATGCGCCCGGACTGGCACTTCGGGCAAGGGATTCGTCCACCGTCCGCCACGGACACCTGTACCTGCAAAAGTTCTTCGGTGATCTGTGCGGCATAGACTTCGATACCCTTGCGGAAGGTTGCCGCATCCATTTCGCCCGTTTCGATACGGGCAAGGGCGGTTTCCCACTGCCCGGTCATTTCAACGTCGGCAATCTTCTTGCCCTTGACGGTGCTGTACACGGCAAGCCCTTTCTCGGTCGGGACAAGGTTCTTCTTCTCCCGGCGCACGTAATCACGTGAAAACAGGGTTTCGATGATGGAGGCACGGGTGGCGGGCGTGCCGATGCCTATGTCCTTCAGGCTGTCCCGGAGTCCGGCTTCGTCCAGATTCCTGCCGCAACTCTCCATTGCCGAAAGCAGGCTGCTCTCGGTATGCAGGGGCTTGGGTTTGGTCTGTTTCTCCAACGGTTCGGCGGATTCGAGGGGGAAAGTTTCGCCCTGCCGTAAAACGGGAAGGGCGGCGGATTCTTCCTCTTCGTCCCGCTCGCCACGCACGGCACGCCATCCGGCGGACTTGACAACCGTACCTTTGGCGGTAAAGTCGCTGTTACCTGCCGTCAGGTGGACGGTGGTAACGTCCTTGACACAGCGGGCGGAGAAGGATTCGAGCAGGCGGGCTGCCACCATGTCGTAAATCTTGCGCTGGTCTTCCGGCAATTCACCGGGCAGACATTCGGTGATAATGAGCGCATGGTGGTCGGTGACTTTCTTATCGTCCACGCTGCGGCGGTTGAGTACCGTCCCTTTCAGGGTGGCGGCATAGGCGGCAAAAGCCGGGTATTGTTCCAGCAGGGCGATGCGGGACGGGATTTCGTCGAAAACATCGTCGGAGATATAACGGGAGCCTGTGCGGGGGTAACTCAATACTTTCGCCTCGTATAACGACTGGGCGATGTTGAGTGTCTTGTCCGCTGAAAAGCCGAGCTTGCTGTTGGCTTCCTTTTGTAAACTTGTCAGGTCGTACAGTAGCGGCGGCTCTTGACTGACTTCCTTGCACTGCACGTCGGCAACCGTAACCGTACCTGTTGCAGTTACAGCACTAAGGGCGGTATTGACTGCCGGAAGGGTTTCGTACTTGTGTTCGGACAAGGCGGAGAAGGGTGTGCCGTCCTTTGCCGCCGTCACCCGGATTTGGTAGTAGGTCTGCGGGGTGAAATCCTTGTTCTCCAGATAGCGGGAGCAGATCATCATCAACGTGGGTGTCTGTACCCGTCCAAGCGAGAAGATTCCCTGCCCGGCGGCGATGGAGAGTGCTTGGGTGGCATTTAGTCCGATTTCCCAATCGGCGATGGCACGGGCTTCGGCGGCACGGTAGAGGTTGTCGTAGCTGCTGCCGGGTTTGAGCTTCTCCAGACCTTCCCTGATGGCACGGTCGGTCAGCGAGGAAATCCACAGGCGGACAAAGGGCTTGTGGCAACCGAGGTAGTTGTAAATATAACGGAAGATTCCTTCTCCTTCACGACCTGCATCAGTCGCCACGATGATCCGGTCAGACTGGGCGAAAACTTCCCGGATCACCTTTAGCTGTTTGAGTACACCGGGATCGGATTTGTACTCCTTGCCTTCCCGTATCTGGCGGGGAATGAACTTAAATTCCTGCGGGATGATGGGCAGGTTTTCCCGGCGGAAGCCCGTGTAACCGTAAGCGTCCGGCATAGCCAACTGTACAAGATGGCCGAACGCCCAGGTAACGAGGTATCCGTTGCCTGAAAGGTAGCCATCGTGACGTTCACGAACTCCCAACACGTTTGCTATATCCTTCGCCACGGAAGGTTTCTCGGTGATAATTGCTGTAATCATAAATGTTCAATTTTTAATGGTTTGACAAAAAGTGTCCCGTCACTTGGGGCGGGACAACCGAATCGTAATAAAAAGGGGGAAAGGATTAACGACGAACGCCCTTGCGCTGCTTGGGCTTGTCCTGCTTCTGCTCCTGCCGTTGTTCCTGTTTCTTATCCTCTTTCTGCTGCTCCTTGCGGTCTTTCTGCTGCTTCTGTTCCCCGGTGGGCTGGGTTTGTGCAGATTGCAGGGCTTCTTTCAGGCTCTTGGTGGATTCGTTGGTTTTACCCTGTGAATTGACCGCCACCTGCACCTCGTTCTCGACTGCGGGCTTGACACGTCCCTCTTCGAGTGCGGTCTTGTAATCCTTCGGAAACATGAAAGCGGGATATTTCTGTCCGGGCTGCCATGTGATATAGCCGTGGTAGGCTTTACCTTGTTTATCCACCAGACCGGATATTTTGACCGTCCCGCCACCGGAGAGTTCGAGCTGCGACTTCCCGGTGAGTTCCTGCTTGCGGAAGGTCTTGGGGACTTCCTGATTGGCGGTTTGCTTCTGCATTTCCCGGTGTTCGTCCATCGCCAGTTTGCCCCTTTCGCCAAAGAGCAGTTCAAGCTGCATTTTGGCGGCGCTGAACTGTACGGGGGCTAAATAGGTCTTGGGCTTCTGCCCCTCTTTCGCTTTGGTCTGGAACTGGCAGACGACAGCTTCGCCCTGCTTCAACTTGGCAACTTCGTCGGGGGTGAAGGTGTGCCCGTTCTTCTCGGCAGGGATGCGCACCTTGTCCAACGGGAACGACACCAGTTCGTTCGTTTTCTGGTTACGGCTGATAAGGGACGGGACTTTCTCGCCCGCCCGGTTGGTGACCTCGGCGGGATGCCCGATATTGCCGGAGAGCTTCACGGCGTCCATGTCCTTTTGGGAAAGTTCGTACCCGAAAAACTGTTTCTGCATCTTGTCAAGGTCGAGAATGCCGTGACTGCAAATGACGAGCTTGCCGTCGGCGTTCTCACGCAAGGAAAGCTGGCTGTCGTTGCTGTGGGAAAGAGAACCGAGATTGAAGTACACACGGGCTGTCTTGTCAGTCTGGAAACCTTTTAGCATCTGGTCGAGCATGCCGTTCTGTTCAAGCTGTTCCCTTTTGATGCCGATGGATGCGGCGGCTTCCCAGTCAATCTTGTTCACATCGTACTTGTACTGCGGCTGTTGCTGCTGTTCCTGCGGTTGTGGTTGCTGTTGTGGCGCATCGGTCTGTTGCTGTTGTTGTCCGGCGGCAGGTTGCGCCTGCTGTTGGCTCTGTTGCTGTGTCTGTTGGGGCGGCTGTACTTCGTACTGTGCCATGCGTGCCTGTCCTTCGGGCGTGGGATTTTGCACGGTCTGCTGGAAATCGGTGGCTACCCGTTGCACTTCCTCTTCCGGGACACGGAAGAAATGGAAACGGGTGGGGTCTTTAATCTGATTCCAGAGATTGGAAAAGAAGTTGGAGAACATATCGCCATGGCGATCCACCCGGAGAAGGTCGTTGTTGTCCTCCAACGGGTTCTTGGTTTGTAACTTGCCGTCCTGCACTCCGCTGACGGCTTGGATGGTCTTTTCTTCTTTGTCCATGACAAGAAGGATGTCCATCAACTGCTGGCTGTTGTCCGGTCTTTCGTCCATAAACTTAAATTTTTAAATGGTGAATACTAATGGTTTCCAGTGAAACCGGACGTAAATATATAGGGGAATGTGTTGATTATTAGCAAGTTTATGGCGGGGTGTCGCTACTTGTCACTGGGGTGGTATGTTTGTCGTAGTTAATGTTTGGCAAAATCTGAACTACATCTGCTTTCCAGCTATTAAAAGCCTTTTTTTACCAATATTGGAAATAAAAATAAAACAGGCACTTACTTTTTCGCGGCTTTGTTCTATCTTTGGTGAAAGCTACATTTTGCAGGTGTCGTTTACCAAACTAAATAACACTTGGAAGGTGTGGTTATTGATACATTAATATTAAAAAAAAACACTATGATACCTGATAGATTGAAAGAAGAGTTTAATTCATTGAAAAATATGTTTGATGAATTGAAAATAGAAATAGATAAGAATGTTGTAAAGGAAGAGAATTACAAAGGTGAGTTCTATGAAATAGCTCCTTATTCTTATCAAAGAAATAGGTTTAAGCAAGGGAAAATAGTTAAAAATATAACTTCTCTTAGAACAACTAATCATCTATACACTTATTATTTCAATGCAAAAAATCAAATTATAGAAATTCGAGAGGGTTGCGAACTTAAAGATCAGTTCGATTACACTTTTTTCATTTACGAAAAAGGACTTATGAAAACTATTCTGTATGATAATAGCAAACGTATTGTGAATGTCTGCTATTATCTATATGGAAGTAATGGTAAAATAGAAAAAATGTATTCAAAGGGCACTCGTGGAAGTAGAGAAGAAACATATCTTTATGAAGATGACTTCCTACAAAAAATAGTTATAAGACAATTTGACAGAAATGAAATTGAACAGGATACATTACAGCATTCGTTTGATTATAAGCCTAATGGAGAGTTAAAATCTATTATTCTTTCGACAGAATTATATTCTGAAACAATCTATCAGGAAACGTAAATTTAATATTAACAAGCCGGGGTAACAGACTAACGCCATTCCCCGCCAAACTATTATGTGCAACTGAAAAAACAATGTAAATATGAAAACGGAAAGAATTAGTGATGTCCTGCAAGGAATGGATATAAATACAGAGGATGCAATCGTTACGCTTTCTGATAGGATATGGGAGATTGGTAACATTGATGAAATTAAGCAACAAGTATCAGATGTAACATTTACCTTTCATGTTGTAGCAAATGTGATAGGAAACTGCAAATGTGATGGCTGGATGTCTATTGTAGAAAATCATGCAGATTTATTACCTTACATTTCTTGTGCAATGTATGAAATCGGATTGGACAAGATAGGTGAAGCAACTCAAAATATAAGCAATATCTTCCCTTTGGATATATCGGCTCTTAGCAGCAAGGAGTTTTGTAAGGTTGTAAACTTCATGAAAGGACTTCAAACGGATTTAGAAGTTCTAAAAAAATATAGTGAATCAGAACAAGAAAAAATTAGTGAACAATATTTTGATACTATCCACAAATTGGATGATATTGCAGCCGAACTATGGTACTATGACTGCCCTGATAACGAAGGTTGGGGAGTTATAAGCAGGTATTTGGAAAAGCACTTGCAGGACAATTTTTGGAAGTAAATGCACATAACAAGCACCTGTGCCACTTAACGGCGGCAAGCTGCAAACCATTAGCAATAAAATTAAAAATATGGATAAAGACGAGATAATATCAAAATTAGGATGGTTTACTCAAATGAAGTCTATACCACCCTTAACTGATGAATTCAAAACAGAGCAAATTATCTTTTTTGAAAATATCATTCATTTCTTACAAGATAATGGATTGACAACTAAAGAAATACTAAAAAAAGGAGAAAAGCCTACAGATAATACTGAAATAAAAATTAGAGATTTAACGGGAGAGGGACTAAAGTTTTATCTATATGGCATTAGAAAATGGCGACAAAAATATGATAGAGCAAAAGACGGGATTAAAGCAATCAATGACTTTGCTTTTATTGAAAAGAAATTAAAAGAATTTAGAAGTAAAAATATTGCTAACAAACCGGGATAACGGACTAACGCCGTTCCTCGCTTAGTCATTATAGAAAAATAAAGAGAAAAAACTGGATATTCAGCCAGCAATGTACCTGGCTAAATATCCGTTTTTTGTTTATCACACGTTCTTAATCAAGTGCGCGAGTTCGGGATCAGCCTTGATGCGCTCGATTTCGTCAGCGACAATCTGCTTGACCTCGTTCTTGATGCGGTAGTAGTTCTGTTCGATCTGCTGCTGCATGGTGTCGTTGCCGTCCTTGTCTGTGAAGTCGATAATCTGCGGTATCTTCACGTAACGGGCGGTTTCCCGTTTGACCTGCTCGTTGTCCACAACAATCTCGGCGTGGAAAATCTTCTGCTCGATGCGCTCGTCGAAATTGTCGGCTACCGCCCCGACAAACATTCCCTGTGTCAAGTTGCTGATTTTGGAAGCCGGGATAAGGCTATCCATCTGGGTATTGATGGAAACGGAAGTCTCGTTCCGGTTGATCGTCATGTTCTGCCGTTTCTGCAAGACTTTGCCGAAACGCTCCGACAAGGTTTTGGCGGTTTCGGCAACCACCTGACCTGCAAAGACATTGCCGACGGTATTGCAGATAACGGCACTCTCCTTGTCGCCGTAGTCCCTTTTTAACTGGCTGAAATCCTGAAAGCCCAACATGATGGCTACCTTGTTGCTTCGGGCGGTGGCAATCAGGTTATCCAGCCCACGCATGTAAATGGTGGGTAACTCGTCTATGATTACGGCGGATTTGAGCCGTTTCTTCTTATTGATTAACTTCACGATACGGGAGTTGTACAGACCGAGAGCCGCACCGTAAATGCCCTGCCTGTCGGGATTGTTGCCGACAACCAGCACTTTCGGTTCTTCCGGGTTGTTGATGTCGAGCGTGAAATCATCCGCCGTCATTACCCAATAGAGAGCTGGGGAAATCATACGGGAAAGCGGGATTTTAGCACTGGCTATCTGCCCCTGCAACTGCTCCACCGCCGAGGATTCCCAAGCATCCATGAACGGGGAAAGATAATTCTCCAGTTCGGGGTAACTGGTGAGGATAGGAAAAATATCGGCGTATTTCCGGTTCAGGAACTCTATGGCATGAGGGAAGGTGCAATACTTGCCGTTCTTGTAAATTTTTAAATACCATATAATACTGGCTAAAAGAATGATAGGTGATTCTACAAAGAAGTCGCCCTGCTTGCTGATCCACGTTCGGTTTAAATTTAACATAATCGTGTACGCACTCTCGTAAGCATCCGATATATCCGTCATAAAGTCCGGGTGAATGGGATTGCATCGGTGGCTACCCGCCGGATCATCGAAATTTATCACGTAGAATTTCGGTTTGACCTTGTAACCGTCCAGATTGTTGAGCAGGTGGTTGTAAGCAATCTCTGACAAGTCGGGATATTTGAAATCGTACAAGAAAACGGAAAATCCTTTCTCTATAACCTGTTTAATGTATTGATTGATAATCGCGTAGGACTTCCCACTGCCCGGAGTTCCCAATACCATTGTCGCACGAAAAATATTAACAAGGTTAATCCATCCGTCATATGTCTTTCCCCTGAACCAAAAGCGGGTGCGGAGATTGACGGAATATTCGTTCTCTTTGAGTTCGACCTCCTGCATAAAGCTCTCGTTCTCGACGTTGAACACGTCTTCAAGCAGGTTGGTTTTGAGCAGGCGGGACATCCACAGCCCTGCCATGAGCAGCAGGATATATCCTGCCGTGAGGGTGGCGACGTAGAACACCGTGTTTGCCGATAGCGGCAACGGTAGTGCGAGCAGCCACCAGTTGAAAAAGAACAGCAACAAGCCCGACACACCGGAAAGAATAATCTTCCGCCAAGTGATCTTCTGCTCTTTCACGCCCTTTGTGCCTAAACAGGACAAGGCGAGGAACACCACGGCAAAGAGCTTCGTCCAAAGGATATTGGAGAATAGCCCGGCGGTATGCTGGAAACCGAGCAGGATTCTATCGACCACGCCGATATTGATACCCCATTCCCGGATGGACTGGTAACAGAACCAGTAAATATTAATCACGACAAATAAAATACTGATAGCACGCATGAACTCCATGACCTTGGCAAGTCCACGCAAATCATCTTCGTTTTGCATAAATCTAAATTTTAAATAGTGAGTAAACTAAAAAACGGAAGGCTACTGCTGCCTGCCGTACCTGCGCTTCTTCTTCCTTTTCCGCTGTTGCGGTGCGGACTGGTCGCCGGATGCACCACCCGGCACAGGTGCGAATAAGCTTAAAGCGTTTGCCACATTTTCAGCGGTGCTGTCCTTGTGGTCGGGCTGGTACGCTGTATCACGTTCCTGCCATTCAGGTGCGCCGGAATGTTCCTGCTGCTGTACAGAGTGCGTACCGTCCTGCCCGTTGAAAAGGTCGTTGAATACATTGGCTGAAAACTCCTTGCCCAGACGGGAACCGTTGAAAACGGTCTTGTCGGCATGGTCGATAAAGGTTGCGCCATAGATGCGCCCGGCTTCGTTCTGACGGAACACCACGCCGATACCCTGCCGGATCAGTTCACGCTCGAAAAGTACCCGGTCATGCCCTGCGGTCTGCATGGCTGCCGCTATGCGTGTGGCGGTGTCGGCTGCAATGTCCTTGTGCTTCTTCACCCATGCAGCGGAAACCTGCATACGCTTTTCCAGTGCGTCGATGCCTGCCTCTTTGCCGAAGATGGAAGATTTGAAGGGCTTGCCGACTTTGTTGCCGTCCTTATCTGTTGCCGAATAGGACAAGCCGTGATATTCCCGTCCGCCATATTCTCCTTTGACTTCATCCACCGAAATGCCGTAAAGCGAAAGCACGGCACGGTATTCGCCGAGCGACTGGAAACGCCACTCACGGGCTATCGGACGGATTACGCCCGCCAACTGCCCTTTGAGGTTGCCGCCCTCGTAATCGACGGGCGACAAGGGCAGCCCTTCCTTCCACTCCTTTTTGGTTGCCGGGGTAAGGCTGAACTGTTGTTCCAGTTCCCGGCAGACGGCCATCGAACGCTCGTGTTCGTAGCTGTCGGAAATGGCACGCCCGGTTTCGTCCACCCGGACGGAAACGATGTGCAGGTGTTCCCTACCGATGTCGTTGTGGCGATAGACAATATAAGGCTGGTCGCCGAAGCCCATGCGCCGCATATACTCTTCTGCCAACTTGATAAACTGCTCTTCACTCACGCAATCTTTCGGATCGGGGTTGAGCGAAATGTGCAGAATGGGTTTCTCGGTCTTGCGGTTGGCGGTCAGGTAATCCTCGAACGAACGGGAAAGATGCTCTATCGTGTAGGGGTTATCGCCCTGCGGTTCGATAATCCGGTTGCCGAAAAGCACGTCGGCATGAAGCTCGTCCACCTTCAACTGGTTGTACGAAAGTACGCCGTACAGACTGCTGCCGTGTGAAATCTTGGCTATCATCGCACCGGGTATTTGGTCTGAAACTCTTCCACCAATACGGAAATTTGTTTGCTAAGTTCCACCAGTTCGAGGGTGTGCTGCTCCAGTTTATAAAGGAAAGCGAGTGCTTTCTTCTCCGAGAAATTGGATTTGAGCGCACGCATGCATTGGTTGTAGTTCACGCCGATACTGCGGAACTGGGAGTGAAAAGAGGTCAGGCGCATGTAGAAATCCTGCGTGCCCTTATCGAGTTTGACGACCTTTATCTCCCTGCTGAAGAGTGCGGAAACGATAAATTCCGCACGGGTTGCCTTGCCTGATTCATCGAAAAGGGCAAGGAAACGGGCGTTGTCCCCGTCACTTAGGCGAAACACGTAACGGTGGCGCATCTTGTCGGTTTTCAGCTTTCGCCCGTGATTGTTGGAATACTTCTTCTGACTATCCATAGTCCTATCAAATTTTAAGTGAAACATGGGTTGAAACTGCCGTATGCTTACGGCTCTCCCCCGCAAAGAAAAATCCGACTTCGGAGGATTTTGCACCAGCGGGGCAAGGTGGTGGTGAGGCACGGAAAGCGAAGCGAGTGCCGCAGCACACAACTTGCTATTTTCGGTTGAAAATAAAATCCGTCCTACCGGACAGATTGGGGATGCCCTTGTCTGTTGCGGACTGACCGGGCAGTCCTTCGGGCGGTTACTACTCTTCTTCATTTTCATGGTTCTTGGGTTCAACGCCGCAAAGTAACAGCCCTTTTCCCGTCCGATCATTATGCCCGGATGCGACAACTATACAAGTAGAAAGACAATGCGTGACACGCTGATAATCAAGCGTATAATCTACCGATAAATTGATATTCCTTTGCGCCGTGAAAACGGCAAAACGGCTATCCGAACGGACGGACAAACGGACGGTCAAGCGAGTGGATAATTAGTCAAACGAGCAGTTAAACGGATGATGGTTTTGCCGGACGAATAAGCGGACGAATGACTGAACGATTAGCCGGATGATTGGCTAAACAGCCAAATGACTAAACGGCTAAACGATTAAACGGATGAATAGCCGGATGATTGGGCGAATGAACGGGCAAACGGCTGAACGCATGATGAATTAGCCGGATGAACAAACAGCCGGAGGATTGGCTGACCGATTGACTGAATGAATGAACAGATAACCGATTGCTTAGGCAACCGAATGATTAACTAATTGATTGACGATATGGATAAACAGACTTTGAACGTGGCTTTTGCCACACAAAAGGGCGGTAGCGGGAAAACGGCTATCACGGTGCTGGTGGCGAGTTACCTGCACTACAACTGCGGGTGTCCGCTGGCGGTGATCGACTGTGACTTTCCGCAACACAGCCTGTATGAGATGCGGGAGAGGGACAGCCGGACGGTACTGGAAAACGAGTACCTGAAACGGATGGCATACGAGCAGATGCGTGAGCCGGGACGTGCCGCCTATCCGGTGCAGAAGTGCCGGGTGGAACGTGCGCCGGACATGGCGGCGGAACTGGCGGACAGTGGAAACTATGACCTGCTGTTCTTTGACCTGCCCGGTACGGTGAACTCGTCGGGCATATTGCGCACCATCGCACAAATGGATTACATTTTTGCTCCGGTGAGTGCCGACCAAACGGTACTGGAAAGCACGCTCGCTTTCTTGGACGTGCTGCAACGGATGATGTTAGGCAAGGAAACAAGCCGTTTAAAAGGCTTGTACCTCTTTTGGAATCTGGTAGATAAACGGGAAAAAAGCGAACTGTACGGACGGTATGAAAAAGTAATCGCCGGAATGGGGCTGCCGATGCTCACTACCCAGATACCGGACACGAAACGCTTTCGCAAGGAACTGGATGCGGAAAACCGGACGGTGTTCCGCTCCACGCTGTTCGCTCCCGACAAGCGGATGGCTGCGGGCAGCGGCATACCCGAATTGGCACATGAAATAATATCCATCCTCAAACTATCAGGCTATGAAAAAGCGACAAGCAGATAAGCCCATCGACGAAGAACTGCTTATGCGGATGATGGCTGGCGAAACAGAAAAACTGCAAAGTAACGGTGATGCACCGGAAGCAGAGGAAACAGGACAAGAGGCGGAAGAACAGGAAACAGAGAAAAGGGAAACTGCCGTGCCTGCGGAGAAAGTACCGGACGGGAAACGGCGCAAGGCAAAGCAGGCGGCGGACTACGACACGACCTTTCTCAAAGGAATGGATATACCCGCACGCTACGGTAAGCCCGTGTACGTGCGGCGTGAGTACCACGAGAGGATCGCCAAAATCTCCATGATGCTGACGGGCGGCAAAGTGTCGCTTTCCGCCTACATAGACAACGTGCTGGCACAGCACTTCGAGCAGTACCGGGAAGAAATCGAGGCGGCATACGCCGGAAAAATAGAAAACTTATTCTAATGCCGGGAGGAACTGCCATGATACTGAAAATGATAATCTCCGTCATCCTGCTCTACTACCTTGCCGTGCTGTGGCAATACTTCCGTCACGATTTGATGCGGTCTTTTTGGAAAACGGATGCGGAAGAAGCCGACGACGAACCGGAGGAAAAAACGGAAGAACCGTACACGGTTATCGGAAAAAGCACCTACCGGAAAAGACAAACGGACGAGCCGGACGACAAGCAAAGACGCGCTGATAATCAAGCGGATAAAACGGATAATTTCGCAGCCGGAACGCCCGAAAACGATGTGGAACAACCGGAAGAAACCGCCACGGCGGATGATGATGATGCGGACTACTCCGACATCGAGGTAGAGCCGGAAGAGGACGAAGAGGAAGAGGCGGAAGAAGAGGAATATATACCCACGCCCGAAGAGGTGGATGAGGAAGAAGGACTGGGGGCTTACTACCCTGACGGCAACCCCGACTTTGCCACCGGGTACACCTTCGAGGACTTGAAGAAGGTACACCGGATCATGGTAACGGACGACGTGAACGAGCAGGAGAAACAGCAAGCCCGTGAGGTGCTGCCCGCCGTGATGGGTTCGGACGTGTGGGACGAGATGCTGGATGAATTTGAAGGCGCACGGCAGCGTGTCGCCCGACTGATGAATAACAACAATGTTTAATTTAATTTTTTAAGACAATGACAAAGAAAAAAATCTTTTTGATGGCAAGCCTTGTAATGGCTGCCGCAGGTGCAATGGCACAGGGTAACGGACAAGCGGGTATCACCGAAGCCACGCAGATGGTGACTTCGTATTTCGATCCGGGGACAAAATTAATTTACGCGATTGGTGCGGTGGTCGGGCTAATCGGAGGCGTGAAAGTGTATGGGAAATTCAGCAGCGGAGATCCCGATACGAGCAAGACCGCCGCATCGTGGTTCGGGGCTTGTATCTTCCTGATTGTTGCCGCCACTATCCTACGTTCTTTCTTCCTGTAAACAAGCGGTTTATGAACTTTGAAATCAACAAGGGGATTGGCAGGAACGTGGAGTTCAAGGGCTTGGAAAGCCAGTACCTTTTCGTGTTTGCCGCCGGGCTGCTCGCCGTGTTCGTGGTATTCGTAATTCTGTACATGGCAGGCGTGAACCAGTGGGTGTGCATCGGCTTCGGCGTGGCTGCGGCTACGCTGCTGGTATGGCTCACCTTCCGGCTGAACGCCCGGTACGGCACGCACGGGCTGATTAAAGCCGCCGCCCGCAAGCGGCATCCGAGGTACGTGCTGAACCGACTGAAAATTCCCCGATTATTTACCATCAAAAACAAGAAAGAATGAGAAACGTAATGAAAGCGGCAACGCTGGAAAGCAAGTTCCCGCTCTTGGCTGTGGAGAACGGCTGCATCGTGAACAAGGATGCGGACGTGACGGTAGCCTTCCGGGTGGAACTGCCGGAACTGTTCACCGTCACCCAAACGGAGTACGAGGCGATACATTCGGCATGGCACAAGGCGGTAAAGGTACTGCCGGACTACTCCATCGTGCATAAGCAGGACTTTTTTATCGAGGAGAAGTACGAGCCGGAGATTAACAGGGACGACCTTAGTTTCTTGTCCCGCTCGTTTGAGAGGCACTTCAACGAACGTCCGTTCCTGAACCACTTCTGCTACCTGTTCCTTACCAAGACAACCAAGATGCGCAGCCGTCAGGAAAGCACGTTCAGCACGCTGTGCAAGGGAAAGATTATCCCGAAGGAAATCGAGGACAAGGAGACGGTGACGAAGTTCCTTGAAGCCGTCGGGCAGTTCGAGCGGATCATGAACGACAGCGGGTTTATCACGCTCCGCCGCCTGACGACGGACGAGATTACCGGGACGGAAACGTCGGCGGGTATCGTGGAGAAATATTTCTCCCTCTCGCAAAGCGATACTACGGTACTGAAAGACATCCAGTTGAACCCGGAAGAAATGCGCATTGGCGACGGCATCCTTTGCCTGCACACCCTTTCGGACGCAGAGGACTTGCCGGGCAAGGTGGGTACGGACAGCCGTTATGAACGGTTGTCTACCGACCGGAGCGATTGCAGGCTGAGTTTCGCCGCCCCGGTGGGCGTGCTGCTCTCCTGTAACCATTGTTACAACCAGTATATCTTTATAGACGATGCAACGGAGAACCTGAAACGGTTCGAGCAGACCGCCCGCAATATGCAGTCGCTATCCCGTTACTCCCGCTCGAACCAGATTAACCGGGAATGGATAGAGGAATACCTGAACGAAGCGCACAGCAAGGGGCTGACCCCGGTACGCTGCCACTGCAACGTGATGGCGTGGAGCGACGACCGGGAAGAACTGAAACACATCAAGAACGACGTGGGCAGCCAGCTTGCCCTTATGGAGTGCAAACCCCGGCATAACACGACGGACGTGCCGACGCTGTTCTGGGCGGGCATACCGGGGAACGAGGGGGATTTTCCTTTCGAGGAAAGTTTCTACACGTTCATCCCGCAAGCCCTGTGTTTCTTCACGGAAGAGACGAACTACAAAGATTCATTATCGCCCTTCGGTATCAAGATGGTGGACAGGGTGACGGGCAGACCGCTGCATCTGGATATTTCAGACCTGCCGATGAAAAGAGGCGTAATCACGAACCGCAATAAGTTCGTCTTGGGGCCTTCGGGTTCGGGAAAGTCGTTCTTTATGAAGCATTTAGTCCGGCAGTACTACGAGCAGAACAGCCACGTGGTGCTGATCGACACGGGTAACTCGTATCAGGGGTTGTGCGAACTGATACACCGCAAGACAAAGGGCGAGGACGGGATATATTACACGTATTCGGAAGATAAGCCCATCAGTTTCAATCCTTTCTATACGGACGATTACAAGTTCAGCGTGGAGAAAAAAGACAGTATAAAGACGTTGCTGCTCACCCTGTGGAAGAGCGAGGACGAGAAAATCACGAAGACGGAAAGCGGCGAGCTGGGCAGTGCGGTGTCGGCATATATCTGGAAAATACAGCAAGACCGGAGCATCGTGCCCTCGTTCGATACCTTCTACGAGTATATGCTGGGCGATTACCGTGCGGAACTGGCGAAAAGGGACATCAAGGTAAGCCGGGATGATTTCAATATCGACAACTTCCTTACCACGCTACGGCAATATTACAAAGGCGGTCGTTATGATTTCCTGCTGAACTCGAAGGAGAACATCGACCTGCTGAACAAGCGGTTTATCGTCTTTGAAATTGATGCTGTGAAGGATAATTCCGAGCTTTTCCCGGTGGTGACGATTATCATCATGGAAGCCTTCCTGAACAAGATGCGCCGTCTGAAAGGGGTGCGGAAAATGCTGATATGTGAGGAAGCATGGAAAGCCCTTTCCTCGCCGAGTATGTCAGAATATTTAAAATATTTATACAAGACCGTCCGTAAGTATTACGGTGAGGCTGTGGTAGTTACACAGGAAGTAGACGATATAATCTCGTCGCCCATCGTGAAAGAGGCTATCATCAATAATTCGGATTGCAAGATATTGCTCGACCAGAAGAAGTACATGAACAAGTTCGACGGCATACAGGCGATGCTCGGACTGACGGAAAAGGAAAAAGCGCAAATCTTGTCAATCAACCTTGCCAACCATCCCGGACGGAAATACAAAGAGGTATGGATCGGGCTGAACGGGGTGCAGTCAGCGGTATATGCCACAGAAGTAAGCCCTTCGGAATACCTGACGTACACCACGGAAGAGAGCGAGAAAACGGAGGTGTTCAACCTTGCGGAAGAGTTGGGCGGCGACTTGGAGCTTGCCATCAGGCGGCTGGCGGAAACGAAGTACAAGTAAATAATGTGCCAATGGGACAATGTGCCGATATGCTAATGGGATGATGTGCCAATGGGTAAATAAATGAATAACCGGATGTACGGGTAGCCGGATGGTTGATTGGCTGGCTGGTTAATCGGCTGAACGGTTGAACAGCCGGACGGCTGGCTAAACAGTTAAACGGTTGGTTGGCTAAACGGCTAAACGTACAAACGGCTGGTTGTACAAATCATCATTAAAAACGAAATCATTATGAAACGATTGAATTTAATCCTGCTGCTGTCAGCGGTGACGGTGGCATTGGCGTTCGTCACTTCTTGCAAGGAAACGAACACCGACAAACTGGAAAAGATGCGGGGCGACTGGGTAAGTACGGGCAGCAAGCCGCCCTTTACCCTTTCGGAAGAAAACGGGCAATACCGGGTAACCGTGATAAAGAAAAGCCATGCGGGAAGCACCCGGACGGAAACGTACCTGATACGGGAGACGGACGGGTATCTGTTCATCGAAACGGGGCTGGCGGTGATGCTGACCTACGACAAGGAGAAAGACCGCATACACCTGTCGCCCGGCGGAGAATATAAACGGAATAACCATCAATTAAACAAGTAAAAGTATGAAACAGATAAAAGCAATAATCATGGGATTGGCGTGCCTGCTGGCAGCAGGTACGGCTAACGCACAGTGGGTTGTGAGCGATCCGGGAAACTTGGCGCAAGGGATTATCAACACTGTCAAACAGATTGCGCAGACCTCGACAACGGCAAAAAACACATTGGACGGGTTCAAGGAAACCGCCAAAGTATTTGAACAAGGTAAAAAGTACTATGATGCGCTAAAGTCAGTGCATGACGTGATTAAGGGCGGTGTAAAGGTGAAGAAAAGCATCGAACTGGTGGCGGATATTTCGGAAATCTATGTACGGAACTACCAGAAGATGTTGGGTGATTCGAACTATACGCCGGACGAGTTAAGCACGATCTCTTTCGGATATGCAAAGCTGCTGAACGAGAGTGCGGACGTGTTGCAGGATTTGAAAAACGTGGTGAATATCACCGGAATGTCGCTCTCGGATGCGGAACGGCTGGCGATTATCGACCAAAGCTATAAAAGGCTGCTGGAATACCGCAACCTCGTGCAATACTACACGAACAAGAATATCTCGGTGAGTTACCTGCGGGCGAAAAAGAAGAAGGACACCGACCGGGTGATGGCGTTGTATGGCTCGGCGGACGAACGCTACTGGTGAGAACGGATTCCTATACATATATATAATAAGGTAAGATGATGTTATTATCAATAGACTTTGAGAACCTGCACCAGATATTGCACACGCTATATCAGGAAATGATGCCGCTATGCTCCAACCTGACGGGCGTAGCCAAAGGGATAGCCGGGTTGGGTGCGCTGTTCTATGTCGCCGCCAAAGTGTGGCAAGCCCTTGCCCGTGCCGAACCTATCGACGTGTACCCGCTGCTGCGCCCGTTCGCCATCGGGCTGTGCATCATGTTCTTCCCGACGTTCGTACTGGGCACGATCAACACGGTGCTTTCGCCCGTGGTGAAAGGCTGCCACGGGATGCTGGAAACACAGACCTTCGACATGAACAAGTACCGGGAACAGAAGGACAAGCTGGAATATGAAGCGAACAAACGGAATCCGGAAACAGCGTACCTCGTGGATAAGGAAGAGTTCGACAAAAAATTAGAGGAACTCGGCTGGTCGGCTGGCGACCTGATAACGATGGGCGGCATGTACATAGACCGTGCCGAGTACCGGATGAAACAGAACATACGCAAATGGTTTCAGGAACTCTTGGAACTGCTGTTCCAGTCCGCCGGGCTGGTGATAGACACGATACGGACGTTCTTTCTGATCGTCCTCTCCATCTTAGGGCCTATCGCCTTTGCGATAAGCGTCTATGATGGATTCCAAAGCACCCTGACACAGTGGATAACCCGGTATATCTCCGTCTATATGTGGCTGCCCGTGAGCGACCTGTTCAGTTCGGTACTGGCAAGGATTCAGGTGCTTATGCTCACCAAAGATATAGAGGCGATGAGCGATCCCACCTTTATACCGGACAGCACGAATACGGTGTACATGGTATTCCTGATTATCGGGATATTCGGGTACTTCACGATACCGACCGTTGCGAACTGGATCATCATGGCGGGCGGCGTAAGCGGTGCGAACCGTGCGATGAACACGACTGCCGCCAAAGCGGGGAATGTCGCCGCTGCCGGGGCGGGTGCTGCCGTAGGCAATGTTGCCGGAAAACTTATCAAGTAACTAAAAAATCAATCACGAAATGGAATTTAAAAGTTTAAAGAATATAGAAACGAGTTTCAGGCAGATACGCTTGTTTGCGCTGGTGTTCATCTGCCTGTGTGCGGTGGTGACGGGCTTCGCCCTTTGGAAATCGTACAGCTTCGCTGAAAAGCAACGGGAGAAAATATACGTCTTGGATAACGGGAAGTCGCTGATGCTGGCACTCTCGCAAGACGTGCAGCAGAACCGCCCGGTGGAAGCACGGGAACACGTGCGCAGGTTTCACGAACTGTTCTTCACGTTGTCACCCGACAAGTCGGCTATCGAAAGCAATATCAAACGCTCGCTGATGCTGGCGGACAAAAGCGCATTCAACTACTACAAAGACCTTTCGGAAAAAGGGTATTACAACCGGGTGATTTCAGGGAACATCAACCAGATGGTGCAGATCGACAGCGTGCGGTGCGACTTTGACAAGTACCCGTACAACGTGCGGACGTTCGCCCGTCAGATTATCCTCCGTGAAAGCTCGGTAACGGAGCGAAGCCTTGTCACCCGCTGCCGGTTGTTGGATGCCGTAAGGAGTGACAACAACCCGCAGGGGTTCATCATCGAGGGCTTCGAGATTACTGAAAACAAGGACTTGCAAACCATCAAACGCTAACGGCATGGTCGGAAGATTTATGGCGAAGGTCATTGCTGAAATACAGGACCGGGCGGACGTAAAGCTCCGCCGCCTGTGCGGGCGTATCACGCCGGATCAGCGGGTGGTGGTTATCCTTGTGATGTTCGTGGTGTTCGGAGGGTTGTCGGTGTACATGACAGTTGCCGCCATCTACAACATCGGAAAAAGTGACGGTCGGGAATTGGGGATAGAGCATATCGACCAAATCCGGCTAAAGAATGACAGTATAATCAATCCTTTTAACAATCAGTAAATCATGGAAGAACAGAATCAGGAAAAAGAAACGGCAACGCAACACGTGACGGTGAGCGATGCCGCAGCCCCGGAAACGGGGACGGAGAACAAAGGGAAGAAAAGCGGTGAAAAGGACAGGAAACCCGCCAAAGAGCTAACACCCAAACAGATGCAGCAACGGAAAAAGCTGTTGGTGTACCCGTTAATGGGCTTGCTGTTCCTCGGCTCGATGTGGCTGATCTTCGTACCTTCGGACAAAAAGGACGAAAACGGGGAAACGGTGGGGGCATTCAACGCCGACATCCCCTTGCCGGAAAATGACGGGATCATCGGTGACAAGCGGAAAGCCTACGAGCAAGCCGGGCTGGAAAAGAAACAGGCGGACAAAGTGCGTTCGTTGGAGGACTTCGCCTTTTCGGGTAATAACAATGCGGACGGGGTGGAACTGGAACTGCCGGACAGCGAACCGGAACGGGAGCCGTTCAAGGATTATTCGGGAAGCTCACGGGCAGGCGGCGCAAGTTCTTCAACGGCTGCTTACCGGGACATCAACCGACAATTAGGCACGTTCTACGAAACGCCGAAGGTGGATGAGGAAAAGGAGGAACTGAAAAAGCAGGTGGAGGAACTGACGGCGAAACTGGAAGCACAGCAGGGACAGACGGGCGGCATAGACGAGCAGGTCGCCCTGATGGAAAAGAGCTACGAGCTTGCCGCCAAGTACATGGGACAGAACGGGCAGACAGGACAAAACGGCGCAATCGTGCAAGTTCCCGTTACCGGACAGAGTGCCGGGCAAGGGATGGGAAAGCCCGCCGTTGCGGTACAGGCGGCACGACAGCAAACGGTGTCGGGACTGCAACAGCCGATGAGCGATGCGGAGTTCATGCGGGCGTACAGCCAGCCGAGAAACTACGGGTTCAACACGGCAGTGGGCGACGGTTACGCTATGGGAAAGAACACCATCCGGGCGTGCATCCACCAAGACCAGACAATCATGGACGGTCAGACGGTGAAGCTCCGGCTGCTCGAACCGCTGCAAGCGGGAAACCTTGTGATCCCGCAGAATACCCTTATTTCGGGAACGGGCAAGGTACAGGGTGAACGGCTGGATATTGTGGTATCATCCATCGAATACCGGGGCAACCTGTTGCCCGTGGAACTGGCGGTGTATGACAGCGACGGGCAAAAAGGATTATCCGTGCCCTCGTCACTGGAACAGGAAGCGGCAAAGGAAGCCCTTGCAAACATCGGCGGCGGGCTGGGGACAAGCATATCGTTTGCGCAGAGTGCGGGACAGCAGATCGCTATGGACTTGACAAGGGGTGTGATGCAAGGCGGCAGCCAATACCTCGCCAAGAAATTCCGCACGGTGAAGGTGCATCTGAAAGCGGGCTACGAACTGATGCTTTACGCCAAAGAGTAGTACTTTTTCTTTTGTCTTGATACAAAAGAAAAAGATACCAAAAAGAAAAAATCAAGACTGCATTTTCTACGCTACTCTCTTCCTACGTTTCGCTAAAGAAAAAGAACTCGCTACGCTCAAACAGCTTTTTCTTTTTGACGCTACACTGCGGTCGTTCGCTTCACGCTGCGAAAATGAGGTCGGGATGCCATGCGGATTGGATGCTATGCAGGCTTAGAATGTAAAAATAATAATAATCAAAAAGAAAAGACAATGAAAAAGATTTTAGGATTGGTCGCCCTGCTTATGGGCGTGGTGATGGGTGCGAACGCACAAGTGAATGACACGGTACGGACGGTCGCCGGAAATGACCTGTATCAAGGGATAACGCAGAAGTTACCCTATCGGCAGATGGTGACACCTTACGGGGTACAGGTGACGTTTGCAAAAACGGTGCATATCATTTTCCCGTCAGCGGTGAAGTACGTGGACTTGGGCAGTAATTGGATTATTGCCGGGAAAGCGGACGGGGCGGAGAACGTGATCCGGGTTAAGGCGACCACCGAAGGGTTTCCGGGGGAAACGAATTTCTCGGTTATCTGTGAGGACGGAAGTTTTTACAGTTTCAACGCCCGTTACGCCCATGAGCCGGAAATGCTGAACATCGAAATGAAGGACTTTCTGGAAAATGAGGATACGACGGATTTCAGCCATACACGCATGAACATCTATTTCCGTGAACTGGGCAGTGAAAGCCCGCTGCTGGTGAAGTTGATTATGCAGGGCATCTATAAAGCGGACAAACGGGAAATCAAACATTTGGGTTGCAAACGCTTCGGGGTACAGTTCCTTTTGAAGTCCATCCATTCGCACAACGGGCTGTTCTATTTCCACACGGAAACGAGAAATCGGTCGAACGTGGCTTTCAACACGGACTTTATCAAGTTCAAGGTGGTCGATAAGAAAGTACCGAAACGTACCGCCATTCAGGAGCGGGTACTCGATCCGGTACGCAGCTATAACGAGGTGCTGGTGACGAACGGGAAAAGCAACGTGCGCACGGTGTATGTCGTTCCGCAGTTCACCATACCGGACGACAAGATTCTGGTAATCGAACTCTTCGAGAAGAACGGCGGCAGGCATCAGACTATCCGGGTGGAAAATTCGGATATAGTGGCGGCAAAAGTGATTAACGAACTGAAAATAAAGTAACGGATGAAAAGAGTAATGTTCATTATCATGCTCTTCGGGGTGTGCCTGCATTTCAACCAGGCACACGCCCAAAGATGCCTGCCCGGAATGAGGGGAATACAGTTCACGGGAGGACTTTCGGACAATATGCGCTGGAAAAGCGGCGACGGTTTCGGCTACCATGCCGGGATAGCGGTAAGCACCTACACGAAGAACGCCCACCATTGGGTGGTCGGTGCGGAGTATCTGGAAAAGCGGTATGACTACCGGGGAAATCTTTATCCGGCAAGCCAGTTCACGGGGGAAGGCGGGTATTACCTGAACTTCCTTTCGAACAGGAAAAAGACATTCTTCGCCGCACTGGGCTTGTCCGCCCTTGCCGGGTATGAAACGGTGAACTGGGGTGAAAGCCGTCTGCCGGACGGTTCGCTGCTCACAGACGGGGACAATTTCATCTATGGCGGTGCGCTGACGCTGGAACTTTCCGCCTACGTGACGGATAAGGTTGTATTGCTGGTAAACGGGCGGCAAAGGATGCTGTTCGGGGGGGATTGCGGAAGATTCCACTCGCAGATAGGCGTGGGTGTCCGGTTTATGATTCGATAACTACTATAATATATAATGTATATGAAGAAAAGATTTTATCAAATGCTCGTGGGCTGCTACATAGTGGCCGCCCTTGTGCTTGTCGCTGCCTGTAATGACAAGCTGGATATTCAGACGAAATACCCGTTCACCGTCGAGACGATGCCCGTCCCGAAAAAACTGAAGGTGAACGAAACAGCGGAAATCCGCTGTGAACTCAAACGGGAAGGACGCTGGGAAGATACTCGGTACACTATCCGGTGGTTCCTCTATGACGGAAAAGGGACGCTGAAAACGGAGAACGGCACGGTGCTGTTACCGAACGACCGTTACCCGCTGGAGAAAGAAACGTTCCGGTTGTACTATACCTCGTTGTCGGACGACCAGAGCAGTTTGAAGGTGTGGGTGGAAGATTCGTTCGGGCAGGCGGTGGAACTGGAATTTTCGTATAACAATGACAATTCGGAAAAAGAGAGAGATAGCAGCGATGGATTATTCAAAATATCTGCGAAGCAACAAGGGTGACGAGAAGTACACGCCCCGCTATGCGGTGTTGCCGATCATCAAGTATCTTTCCAAAAAGACAAAGGTATGGTGTCCGTTCGATATGGAACACAGCGAATTTGTACTAACACTGAAAGAGCATAGATTTAAAGTGGATCATTCCCATATTTGCACTGAGCAGGATTTTTTCAAGTATGAACCGGAACATTGGGACGTAATCGTTTCTAATCCTCCGTTCAGTAACAAGGTAGCGATATTCGAGCGTTGCCTTAGTTTCGGCAAGCCGTTTGCCCTGCTGATGTCTAACTTCTGGCTGAACGATTCTGCACCCTGCCGACTGTTCAAGGAGAAAGAACTGGAATTACTGCTATTCGACAAACGGGTACAGTACAATGACCTGAATAGAGTGCCGTTCGGGTCGAGCTACTTCTGCCATCGGCTATTGCTGAAGCAGATTGTCTTTGAGAACCTAACGGTAGAAAAGGGATTGAGCCGGATGCACGGTGATATGGACGAACTGGTGAAATCATTAACCAAATATAGGGAAAAAATCGAATGGGAGAAGAAATGAAACAAGTTCCTTTGGAATTTATATGCAGGCATGAGCGCACGGCAGAGGTATGCCGTGCTGCCATCGAGGAAGAAGGCTGGCAGTTGGAACATGTGCCGGAAGAGGTGAAAAACGCTCGAACTATACTGCCTCTTTCTTTACATCAATTTAAAATGAGAGAAAAAAATAATTTTATGTTCATAAGAATTTTATTTTTTATATATTTGCTTAGTGTTAAACCTTTAAATTTAAAAATATGACAAATGAACCTATAATAAATGCACGCTTTAAAAAATTTTGTGAGAATTATGAACTCCAAGGAATTCCTGAAGATGAAGCATTTGAACAATTTGTGAACATTGCGATATTGACTCAACATCAACCTGATGCATTTAATGCTGACTCTGAATTAGTTGATTTCATAGGAGTTGGAGGACCTGGTGATACTGGAATAGACGGTATAGCTATAAAGGTAAATGGAATTTTAGTTAAGAGTACTGATGAGATACGAGATATTATCTCAAAATTCTCAAGAATCAGTATTGAGTTTATTTTTATACAATCTAAAAATAAATCCCATTTCAGCGTATCGGAAATGAATTCTTTTATTTCAGGTGTCCGTAATTTTTTATCTGCAACACCAGATTACCCTTTTAATGATAAGATCAAGGAAATATATCAAATAAAAGAGTTTTTGGTTAGTGAAGACATTACTTTCTACTGGAAAGAATCTCCTATAGTTCGATTGTACTACGTTGTTATGGGAAAATGGAATAATGATCCATTACATGAAGGGACGAAAAAACAAGCAGAAAAAGATATATTATCAAATAATTTTTGTTCAAAAGTAGATTTCCAAATTATTGACAGTGAAAGATTTAAATGTATTTTAGATGAAAATGAGAACAAATTCTCTACTGTGATAGAAGTTATTGATACGATGGACTTAACCCCAGTAGAGAAAGTCGAAAATTCATGTGTGGCATTATGTAAGGCAAGTGAATTATATAAGCTACTTGTTGCAGATGGCGACGTTATACGTAAGTCTCTTTTTAATGATAATGTTCGAGACTATCAAGGTGACAACACTGTAAACTCGGAGATATATGATACAATTAATAGTGATCCTCAAAAGTTCGTTTTATTAAATAATGGAATTGCTGTTGTTTGTGATGAATTTGTTCCCAATAATAGGAAATTAAGAATAGAAAATCCTCAAATTGTAAATGGATGTCAAACTTGTCATGTGATTTATAATGCTAGAAAAGAAGGATTGGATTTGAGTGATACAACAATAGTAATGAAAATTATTGCTACAAAAAATGTTGAAATATCAAATGAAATAGTTAAAGGAACAAATAGGCAAAGTATTGTGTTAGAGGAAGCTTTTGAAGGCACCAAAAAATTTCATAAAGATTTAGAAATATTTTTCAATGCCTATGTTTCTGATTTTCAAGATAAAATATATTATGAAAGGAGAGCAAAACAATATAATCATAATCCACTTATTAAACCAATTCAGAAAATAAATCTAAGAATATTGACACAATACTTTGTGGGCTCCTTAATGTACAACCCACATCTTGCCCATAAACATGAATCAATATTGCTTAAAGAGTTTGGGAAAGATATTTTCTTGGAAGAACATTCTAAATTACCATATTTTGCAATAGCTTATGCTTTTTATACCCTTGAAGGCTTCTTTAGAAAAGGAAAATTCAGCAGAGATTTGAAGCCATTCAAAGCACATATCTTGATGATCTATTGTTGGATGGTTGCAGGAAAAAGACCGCATTTATCTCAAGAAAAGAGTATAGACAAATTCTCAGAAAGTATATTGAAAAGTCTATATAATACCGAGACCGCAAAAGGGATATTTAATGATGCTATAAATTTATTTAATACCTGTAAAACTGAATGGACTCAGCATATGAAGAAAAGTAAATATGCAATGAAAGATGTTCAAGAGTTTACAGAATTAATACTCAAAACATTGAATAATGGTAAAAAAATTAATATTTCGAAAACAGAAGGTGATATTATTAAGAATATTGGAGTAGTGAAAAAGGTTATGAAAAATAGAGCTGGTATTTATTGCGGTTATATAAAATTAAGATCCGAAGAATTCTTTTTTCATTTTTCTAATAATCCAGAATTGGATTATTCGAATCTTGAAGGAAAGAAAGTTTCATTTGAAATATCTAAGCCAGATACAAAAAGAAGGATACAAGCATTGAATATAAAAGTTATAGATTGATATTTATACATCATGATAATAAATTTGAAATAATAGTTAAGTCATTCCATTTATTTACATTGCACTATTCCAAGTTAAGTAGATTCCGGTTTAGAGATAAAAAAAAGAAAAGGGTGTTCCTTTGAACATTCTTTTCTTAAACTGACTTTTTAAAGTGGTTTCTTTGCTTCTTGTCTTTTCCGCTACGGCTCACGAAAGAAAGAAGTCCGGCAAAATATCCGGTGAAAAACAAAAGAACGGTAAAAAAGAAGTCCGGGCGGATCGCTACCCGTCCCGGACTTCCGGCGATGAAACAAAAGGAGAATGTTATGGCTTGATTTCTCCCGTTGTGACTAATTTTCCGTCTGAATAATATTCTATCTTCCCGTAAGTAAATCCCATGTCGGGAATGGCTATGTAACGTATATAGTCTGAATATTCCTTCCCTTTAAAGTTCTTTCTCGTGAGATTGTTGAAAATGACGGGAATACTGCAACCGTCCTCGCTGTGGAGTATGGTTATATTATTTTGTCTGATTTCCTGTTTCATTGCTAAAAAATTAGAAAGTTAATAAAGTGGTTTCTTTGCTATCTTTCTTTTTCGCTTCGGCTCACGAAAGAAAGTAGCGGGCGGATTGCTCCGCCCTTTCTCCCTGTTTGGTTAGGCTGCAATCCCTTCGGGTTGCTGTTGTTCTTCGGCTTGGGTGATTTCATGCCCTTTTGCCCTTGTCTTTTCCTGTACCAAAAGAACGGCTTTGCGTTCCTCGATGCGCTGGTGTCGTTTCTCGTAAACTTCGTTATATCCGCTTTCGATGGCTGAAAGTTCTTCGGGCATGTGCTTACGGGCGAAGTCAAGTAAAAGGGATGCTTCGGTATTGTTGCCGTATGCGCTTCGGAAATTGGCTATCAGATAATCCCTGCGGATGATAGTTTTTATCTTGACGGTGAGATTAGACACAATATTCATTTTATCCTCGTCCGTGAGGTAGTGTTTCCCTTCTTCGGTGATGCCTACGGCTGTAAAATGCTCCTCCCGCAAATGGGATAGCATGAAGAAATAGAGTATCTTTTCCTCGTCCGCACTGAACTTACCGCCCGTGATGTCGGCTTCCATTATTTGCCGTTTGGTATCTTCAACCGTCTTTTCAAGGGCTATCTCCTTGTTGCGCTCGTCCTGTTTCTCCAATTTCTCCACGGGTGAAAGCGGTACTTGTACGGCTGTCCCGTCCGCTGCCTGTTCCGTCACGTTCTCCACATAGCAGAAAACAATCTCCTTTTGCCCTATCTTGGAGTAAACGGTGATTTCTCCGGCTTCGCTCCTGCGGGTGATTTCTTCCTCCTTCTCCATGTAGTCAGCCCATTGCTGCTCGTAACGGGTACGGGCTTCCTCGTACTTTTCGGTGTCGTTAAAATTCTCGGCTTTGGGTTCTTGGGGGCTGTTGGGGAAAGTGGTGTACGTTTCAAGGTTTTCGACCTCGTAGCCCAAAGCGATTAACCGTTCTATTACAGTGTCGTTTGTGGTGTAACGGTCACGGCAAAGTGAAACGTTCGGGTTCTGCTGCATGATTTGAACGGCTTTTTCCATGAGGAAAGATGCGTTCATTTCGGCAAGACACGTGCGGTTGGCGCAATGTCCGCACCCTCCGTCACAGAACAACAACAGGTTGTTCGTGTTGTGGGCGCACGTGGCGCACTCGGTCTTGTCAAAGGAGTAATACCGTAAATCGGTGGTATAATTGCTCTCTATTCGCTTGGCAACATCGGCAGCTTTCAGCCCTCGCCAACTGTTGTATGCGTTACCGTCCTGCAAATGTTTCTCGTACACCTCTTTTTGTATATCCTCACCGTATCGGCAAATCTCGGTTGCCACGCTGATAGTCAGTTCGTCCGTTTCCAAAAGGGTGGCGATTTCGGGAATTAGGGCGGTGAATTTCAGACGGGTGCGGATATAGTTCTCGTTCTTGCCGAAAAGTACCGCCAATGTTTCTACGGTGTGCCTTCCTGTTTCAATCATGCGTTGGTAGGCGTTGGCTTCCTCGATAGGTGTCACGTCCTTGCGCTGCAAGTTTTCCGTTATCGCCATTTCTTCGGCTGCCTCGTCCGTGAGTTCCGAAATAATAGCGGGTATATCTTCCATTTCTGCCATGACGGAAGCACGGTATCTGCGCTCACCGAAAACAATCTCGTAACGGTCTGTTTCCGCTATGGGGCGCACGGTGATAGGTTGTAAAACTCCCTGCTGTTTGATACTCCCGGCAAGTTCGTACAGGTTCGCTTCATCGAAGTGCTTGCGGGGGTTAAAACTGCTCGGCTGGATGTTTGCCAATGCTACCAATGTGATGTTTCTCTCTGCTGCTGATTGATTTACTGTTGCTTTCATAATTCTGTTATTTTTTAAGTTGATTAAAATTCTGTTGATAAAAATGGTTTCTTTGCTATCTTTCTTTCACCGCTTCGGCTCACCGAAAGAAAGTAGCGGGCGGATTGCTCCGCCCTTGTGAGCCTTATTTGCGGTTGTAACATACGTTTTGAAACTCTATTTTCCGTTCCATTGCATGGCGTAACGTGTAGGCAGTTCCGCCCGTTGGGGTACTGTCGTAAAATACCACGAGATAAGCGGAATTATCCAACAGGTAGTTATTGCGATGCAAGAAACAGCGGTCTGAATATTCATCCTGTAATATTATCACCTCGTCCGCTTGGACTAAAATAGCGTTATAACGCTGCTTGTCGGCTTGGGTGTAGCGGTCTGCCTGTCCTTTGAACGGAAGTACACATTTTAGCTGAATGTATGGAAATTCCTTTCTTGCGTTCAAAACTTCCTCGGCTGCGATAAGGTCGAAGCCGTTCGCCATGCCCGATAAAAATGTATGGTAGTCACGTTTGCAAAGTTCGGTTATCGCTGTATAGGTGTCGAAGCCTATATCTGTCAATCGCTTTTGTGTGTCGGGGCTGTTCCTTGTCATTCTTTCGGCTCGGTGTCCCGAAAAAGAAACGGTCTTTTCCCTTAACCAAAAATCACGCTCGGCACGGCATTGTATCAACGTCCTGCGTAGGATTGTAAACTCCTGCCCGTTAGTATGGCGGTATTTGTAATCGAAATAAATTTCTCCTCTGAATGCTCCCAAACAGCATTGTTTATAAGTTTCCTCGCCAAACAGTTTTGTTTCGGCTGTTCCGTTTTTGATGAATGTCTTTGTTTCCATATTGGTATATTTTTGAATGTTATTACTTGGTTATTTCTTCCCATACTCAACGCTGTTTGTCAAAATCAACGTTGTAATAATAGGCGGTCTTTGTCTTGGGCTTCTTGCGTCCGCTGAATGTTTGGGTTTCTAAAACCTTGTACCCTCTGCGGGTTTCCGCCACGACTTCACAGGTGAGATATGACAAATATTTGTGCTTGAATTTCTTTCCTTCCATAATTCAGAATATTAAAAGAATGATTATCAGAACAAACACGATACCCATGAACAACCGCCAAACAAGGGCGAGAATAAACCGTGCCACAAAGTAAAACAGGAGTACGGCAAACAGTAAAGCGAAAAACTGCCCTGCGGTGGTGGTGAAAAAGTAAATCACCACAGACCAAAGGATAAGGCGGTAAATCAGTTTTGAAATGAGTATCGTTTTCATGTTCTTGGTGTTGCGGGCGGATTGCTCCGCCCTTGTTGTTAATATTATCTTGTTGTCAGTGCAAGACGGTTGTCTGCCAGCTTGGTAAATGTGGTGTAATCGCTTTTGCCGTTTGGAACACTCAATTTTATTTCTTCACGGATATTTCGCCCACAGATAGAAAAAGAGAAAATAAAACCGTTCCTTTTAATTGTTCCTTCCGTGTGCCGTACCGTATCTTTCCATTCGATTTTTTCGTTTTTCAGAAGTGCAAGGTATTCGGCTTTCATCCTTTGGATAACTTCATTTTCCGCTTCCAGTTCCTTGTAAATATTCAAACCTCGTGTTATCCAGTCCTCTAACTTCCGTTTGGTGAATACGCCTATTCTGTTGGGTTCGGGGTATTCCTGTTTCACCCGATACAAAATACTGTCTTCGGCTTCCTTGAACATGGAAGTTATCACGTCTAAATAGTATTTGTTATTATTATATAGCTTTCTTAGAATGAATGTCACACCGTTTCGGATAAAACCGACAAACACAGTAGAATAGATTTTGTATGTGTCATTGGAACATTGCACGTAATAGTAAACAGTTGCTTCGGGTATGATTTTTTGTATCTCCCTGCAAAACGGCTGTATCTGTTCCACATCTTTAGGGGCTTTTTCCGCTCTGTCTATACAGGACTTTGAATTTTGAAATTCTTCTGCTGTCAAATAAATATAATTATTCATCTTTTTATGTCTTTAGTGGGTGGATTGCTCCACCCTGTTTGTTAATACTCTTGTTCCTGTTATCGTTTAGGCTGCAACAGGTTCGTTTATCGGCTCTGTTACTCGCTCGGTTATCATCTTTGCAGCCTTGTTCACATCGCCTAAAATATCAATCAAAAAGGCGGGTTCTTGCTTTAGCTTGGTAAGCCAATGTTTCAGATAGGCAGCGTTGTTGTCCTGCGGTGCGGTGACGATACCGAAGAAAGTACCGCAAAGGGCGGATGTGAGTTCTGCTACAAGTTCCTCACGGGCGTAAAGTTCGTCCCCGAAAAAGCTGCCGAACGTGCGGTTTAACCGTTGGGGGTTGCCTGTGCTGTGTGCCATTTCGTGCAAAAGTGTTCCGTAAAATTCCACGCCCTGCGGGAACTGCTCTTTTTCGGGACAAACGATATAATCGGCTGATGGAACATAAAAGGCACTATCGGAATACTTTACTTTGATTGGGCAATACCAATTTTGCATATATATCAGTTCGTCCAACATTCCGCACTCGATACCGTCCGAATGGTTTTCGGGCTGCTCGTTCTTCTTCATACGCTCGTAGCGTTCGGGGTACTTCTCCGCAAAATTGGTTTGGTCGAGATTGAACACATTGTAATATTTCATTTGGGGTATTACCTTGTATTCGTCCTTTTCCGCTTTGGATAGCTTGCAATATTCCTCGTAGGGTATGGATCTGTTGCTCTCCTTGCGTACCACGAACTTGAACCAATAGTAAACAGGGAACGAGTGTGCGCCCTTGCTGATGTTCACTTCTTCGGCTTTGGCTTGGTTGAATGTAAGGAACACGGGCAAAGTGAAATTCATAAACTCGGTGTAAAACAGCAGCATTAAAATGTTACCGCCATTGTAAACCGTTCCTCTTAGGTTGCGGGGAAAACCGTGTTTAAGGCTCGTTATCCACGGTTTTTGCCAATCACTTTTCAAACACTCGATTTTCTTGATAAGCAAATCGGTGAACACGGGAGAAATTTTCTCGATGGTGTTGTTCGTTGTTGTTGCCATAACTTTACGCTTTAAAATTGTTACTACTTGTTTTTGTTATCATCGCTTGTCGCCCCAACCAATTTTTTCCCCTTTGGCTGATTGGGAAGAACATTGACAATAATCGAAAGCGGAAAGGGAGAATTGCAATTATCTGAAAAAATGGTAAATACTACCCGCAGGGTGGAGATTTGGCATTTTTTGCGGATTTGCTTTCTCCCCCGCCTACCTTCGTCAATGTTTTCCCAATCAGCCCTAAGGGGGAAAATTCAACCTTTCAGTAAATTGAATGAATGATAGATTACTTATCGGTACAAATAGATTGTATTTGCTATGAAAGCCGGAAAGTTCCGTTTCCAGGAAAGGATTAGAAAAGCAGGTTGGTAATACGGGGTGGATAGACAACTCTTTGGCGTGGGGGATTCTTTTCTGAAATATTTTGTTACTAAAAACAAAGTCACTATTTTAGTGGATGCAAATTATGTATGATTGAACAATATCAATATTATTGATTTACAATAAATGCATATTTTCTGAGTGTAAATGGAATAGATTTATATAAATAACTGATTTTCGAGTAATGAAATCTTATATTGAATATTTAAACGAGATAAACGAAGAAGAAATTTTGGAAGGATTGCTTGCGTATGGGCTTTTTGCAGAGAAAATACCTCCAATTCTGAGTAGTAAATCATTTTATGATTACTATATAAAAGAAGGAAAGCCCATGTATGAAAAAAAGGGTAAAGACTATATTAGATATGAAAGTATGAGGAATATAAATATTCCAAGAATACTATCTATCCCAAATCCTTTTGTATATGCAAATCTATGTAAGTGCATTTCTTGTAATTGGACTACATTACAATCCTTTTTTGAAGGATTACTAAAAAGTCACACTCACAAAGTAAGTAGGATTCATTTACGAAAAATGAAAGATAAAAATGAACTTTTTGAAATGAACTATAACCATTTTAATAATGATGGAGATCCATGTGAAGATATAATTATTAAAAATAAATATAAAGTTGAAGCTGATATTTCTAATTGTTTTCCAAGTATTTATTCACATTCTATTGCTTGGGCTGTATTAGGAAAAAAAAGAGCAAAAAAAGAAAAAGGAACAGAAGCATGGTGTAATGAATTAGATAGGTGCGTTAGAAATATTAAAAATGAAGAAACTAATGGTCTTTTAATTGGACCGCATGTTTCAAATTTGATTTCTGAAATCATTTTATCATCAATTGATTTTAAATTATGGAAAAAGGGATATAGATACATTCGTAATATAGATGATTACACCTGTTATGTAAATTCATATGAAAAAGGCGAAAGCTTTTTATTGGATTTGTCAAAGGAATTGAAGGAATATGAACTTAGTCTTAATCATAAAAAAACACAAATAAGTAGTTTACCAATTCCGTCTGAAGCAATCTGGGTAAATAAACTTAATAATTTTTATTTTGGAGAAGAATATACTGAAGAAAAGAAACAGGTATTAAAGTTAAAAAGACTCAAAGCTTTTCTCAATATAGCAATTGAACTCACTTTAAAGAGTAACAATACTGCCATCTTAAATTATGCAATCAAAATCATAGCTTCAAAGCATTTAGGAAAAGATGCATTAAGCTACTATATAAAACAAGTGCATCACTTATTGTTGTTATATCCATATTTGGTTCATTTAATGGATAAATATATTTTCGATTGCTTTAAACTTGATATTGATTTAATAAAGAAAATAGGAATTGATCTATATGAAGTAGGTAAAAATCGAAGATTATATGAAGCATGTAGTTTCCCTATTTATTGGTCGATAAAATATGATTATGAATTGGATATAAAAAGCATTTTAGTAGATGCAAAAGACAGTAATGATTGTATTTTTCTTCTACTAACTTTTTTAAGAATGAAGATAGACAAAAATAAAGATGGTATTAGTCGATTAAAAAAAATAGCAAAAGAGTTAGCTGATACAGAGTTTGACAGATATTGGGTTTTTGTTTATGAAATTCTATCGGAAAGTGATATTATCGGGGAATATAAATCTATTAAAAAGGCAAAGATTTCATTCATAAAAAAGGAAATACTGACAAAACTTTAGTTAAACAATATTGGGATATTTAGTAAATCTGCTCTTATTTCAGTGCTTCTTCAAAAATAAAACTTTAAGAACTTTGTTGTAGGTAGTTGCGGAAATTTCTTTAAGGTTGTTTGCTAAATTCTAAAAAGAAAATATATAGTAATAAAATGGGTAAAACAATAAGAGGCTGCCGGGACAAACATCAGGGAACTTATTTGAACGGGATGGCGCACGGAAAGTTTCGATGAAATCGAAGCTCCGGGTGATAGCACGGGCGAATGTGTTCCGTTTGTCCTTTCCGGCTTTGCGTACATTTTCGGGCATGGAGCCTGCCGGAGTGCTTGAAGGTGTATGGGAAGCAGGAACAGCCCTATACCGCTGACGGGTGGGCGGGAGTAAAGAAAATAAATAAAATAAGGAATGTAATGTAGGCAAGGCGCATTTACACGTTAGGGATTGCAGGGGAAAGCCCACAGCTTCGGCGAGGACTTGTAACGGAAAGCCTGACCGTTTACGGGAACGCCCAAAAAATATCCGTATCACCTATCATGGGCTGGCATTGTCTTCTATATTTGCCCGTCATTATTCCTGTTCGTCCTCGAAAGCTATGGTCTTGGCAAGGAACAGACCGATTACGAATTTCGCTCCGTGTTCGATCAGTTTGCGCTTCGTTTGAATGAATCCCTCTCCGGTCGTCAATAAGTCGTCTATTAGCAGGCAACATTTGTCTTTGAAATATTCGGGATGGAAATCTAAGTTGGCGGTCTTGTCCTTCCCGTGCGTGCCTTTGAGTTGGGGACGGTCTGCGGTCAGGGTGATGGCTTCATAACCGTCGGCTACCCCGATGTCCGCCGATAGTTTGCGGCAAAACTCTTGATAGCGGATGCGGTTCTTTTCACGGGTGGATGCGGGAATAGGTATCAGGACGGCACGGTGCTTGTTCTCCTGAATGACACGGATGCGGCTGATAGCGATGGAAAAAAGTTTGACGGAGAGGTCTGTTACCTGCCCGGATTTGAATTTGAAAATAAGGTTGGAAATCTTCTTGCCCTCGAAGGTGATCTTGTCGTTACGACGAACGGGGCAATAATCATACAGGTAAAGGCACAGGCTGCCGTCCAGACGGAAAAAGCCCTGAAAACGGTTATCCAACGGAAAAAAGGCTTTGCGGAAGTCCTTGAAGAAAGTAAAGATAAGTATGCTGTTCCACAAACGGGCTTCGTCCTCGCTGCCGGACTTCAGGTAATACATGAAACCCGCCAAATGACCGCTCTCGTACAAGCCCATGCCGATAGTGAGCCTTTCGTTGAAATCGGTCTGGCTGACGATGTACCAGCCGTAACGGGCGAACTGTGCCTCGTAATCGGAACGGGTTTCGAGAAGGAAATAGAATTTGCCGTCGTCCTCGAAACGGATCACGTACTCGCACCGGAGGGCGATCTTGCCTAAAATGCGGCGTTCTTCCTCGATGGTTTCGGGAACGGCAAGGAAGGTGTATTGTGCTACAAAAACGGGTTGTTCCATAGTTAAATGTATTGTTCTGCTGCAAAGGAATGGATTATCGTAGAACCGGGCAATTAAAAACGGGGAAAATATGCTGCCTGCAAAAAAATATGTTGCCGTCTGCTTAGGTTTGCACCGCATGGGACACGACAAAGTTACAAGCATGAAGCAAAGCACGGACAAGCGGTACATAAACGCACCGACACTCCTGTAACAGTCTGTATATTTGCGGGAAACAGTAAATTAACGGATATGGAAATAGTGAGTATCGAGAAGAAAACATTTGAGGAAATGAAAGAGAGGTTCAATCGGTTCAGCGAGCATGTACAGCAGTTGTGTTCCCGGTACAGACCGCCGGAGAAAATGAACTGGCTGGATAATGCGGACGTGTGCGAGAAGCTGAACGTGAGCAAACGGACGTTGCAAACGTACCGTGACGGCGGACTGTTGGCATACAGCCAGATCAACCACAAGATATATTACAGGCTGGAAGATGTGGAAGCGTTTATAACGGCAATGAGCAAGGAACTGATAGGGGAAGAATAAGATGGAAGTGATTACAAAGGACACGGAAGAGGTACAGGCGTACTTTGAAGCTCTGGAACGGAGCATGAAGTACGTGGATAACGTGACGGCGAACTTCCGTCCGGCAATGAACGGCGAGGTGTACCTGACGGGGGAAGACGTGTGCAGGATATTGCATATCACTACCCGCACCTTGCAGGACTACCGGGCGCAAAGGATTATCCCGTTCATTGCGTTGCCGGGCAAAACGCTGTATCGGCAGTCGGACATATTGCGTATGCTGGAAGAAAACTATGTGCAGATGAAGCGAAAAAGCAAACGTGGGAAAAGTCCTACTTAACTTTTGAAAGCGGTGCATGGATAAATGCAGCAAAGGCAGGAACTCCCAAACGGAACTCCTGCCTTTGCTGCGTTTTGCCTTGCCGGAAGAAATCAGGCGGTTTCACGCAAGGCGGCTGTTTGCTGCTTCTTGACCTTCTTTTGTTTCTTGTCAAGGACTTTCTTCTGCATGGTTGCAAGGTTGGCGGAGATCGCACGGAAATCGGAGCTAACCATCTTGTTTGTTACCACCGCATAAATCTGTGTGGTGCTGATATGCTTGTGACCGAGTATCTTTGAAAGTGCCTCAATCGTACCGCCATTGCAGAGATAAACCGTCGTGGCAAAGGTATGACGGGAAAGATGGAAGGTGACTTCCTTGTTTATCCCGCAAACCGTGGCAATCTTTTTCAGATGGTCGTTACAAGTGCCGTTGCTTGGCATGGGAAACACAAAATCATCCTTCGCAAGCCCTTTGTAGCGTTCGATCAGTTCTTTGGCAATTTCCATTAACGGGACGTTGCTCGATACTTTGGTCTTGGTGCGGCGGGTGATGATCCATTCCTCGCCGTCGAAATCCATGCGCTGGATTTTGTCGAAGGTGAGTGTCTTTATGTCTATGTAACTCAACCCGGTGAAGCAGCCGAAAAGGAACATGTCACGGACGAGGTTTGTCTGCTTGTCCACAAACACGGTATTGGCTACGGTTTGCAGTTCTTCTTCCGTGAGGTAGCCCCGGTCTGTCTCTTCCATTTCGAGCTTGTACTCGCTGAACGGGTCGGTGCGGATAATGCCCCTGCGCCAAGCCTTGTCGGTAAGGCTAAGTACGGGCATGGTGTAAATCCAGAGGGTGTTTGCGCTCAATCCCTTTTCATTACGGAGGTAGCTGTCGAAATCGTCTATGAAGTCTTTCGTCAGTTCCTTGTAAGCCATGTCGGTACGTTTCTTCTTCTCCCACATGAAGGTTTCGAGGTGCTTGTAAACGGTCAGGTACTTGTTATAGGTGGACTTCGCACGGAGTTTCTTCTCCACCATGTCGCCAAATTCCTTGTTCATGGTCTGGAAGTCTTTAAGGATGCAGTTCTCCATCACGCCGATACCTAAAAAGGCGTTGCGCACTTTCTCGGAAGTGACAAAATCGTCCGCCCGGAGTATCTGGTAATAGTGGTTGTTGATTCGGGCTTTGATCTCTTCCAACTGCGGGTTAATTTCTACGGCTTCGGCGGACTTGCCATTTACTTTTCCGGCTTCGGCGTTCCATAAAGAAGGTGTGACGAACAGCTTTGTGCTGAACGTGGCAACATCGCCGTCAATGGTGATACGTGCCATCACAGGGGCTTTGCCATCACTTACTCTCGCTGCTGTTCTCTTGAGGTAGAACAGGACTTTAAAGGTGCTTCTCTTTGTTTTCATAACTCTAAATATTCGTTTGTAAAGGTAATTACTTTCCCGTTACCACGAGTTATGAAGAATTACGCAAAATAGTGAAACAGAACTTGTTACCATTACAGTAGGGTGTCATGGGTTAGGTAATGACTTAGTACCTGAACTATGGCTTAACCCTACTTTTTGGGGCTTTTTTTGCCGGAGGCTGTTTCTTTCCGCTTTGCTACTAAGATGCTGACCTGCTTATTTTTAAGCTAAACTTTGCTTTTCTTTGCGCCTAATCCCGATTTTTAAGGAAAAAAATGGAATTTCTCGGGCAGAGCCCTTTCCCAAGAAAAGAGAAAAGACCATGCGAAATGAAATGAATATAAAAAATATGTGACAGAAAAACGGATATATATTATGTCTATACAGGAACAAATTGCAAGGTTATATGGCAGATACGGATGTGCACCGGATTTCAGGTCTTGAAAGACACGGAGAAATCCGGAAAGGCACTGGCATTGCCATTTTGTAAGAGATTCCTTCGGAAGCTATCGGCAAGTGGCCGGTGGACAAACCGGAAGACAATACGGCAGACTTTATCAAACCGATTCTGAAAATCAAGAAAAGTACAACACCTGTTTCTGCATAATCTTCCCGAAAAAAAGAAAATGAACAATACCTGACAGTATTCTTTCATTAAGCGGATACCGCCAGTAATGATCAGATTGCCGATAGAAATGCGCATGAACATTCCTGTCCATGAACGAATAAAAATATCGGTAATCTGAAAATGATGGCGGAGAACCGGACATGCCTGGTAGCGTCAAGAAGGAACAAAAAGAAGCGGGCAGGATTATTTTGAATGGTCCTCTTTTTCCACGAATCCGATAGGTATACATTCTAAATTGCCGTGTCACTTTTAAAAAAAAATAGCCATTCAATATATCCATCCAATACTTAATGTCAATACATTAAAGTGTTTTAATATTAAAACATTAAAATATCAAAATGTTGAAATATTAAAACTTTAGTCATAAATACCTGTACATGAAGTCATGCAGGTGTTGTTTTATGATATTTATTTACCCATACATGTTATATTATCATTAAAAATATCAGACACCTAATTCTGTAACCCACACTTGATCTTATGTGGAAAATCAATGGATATTCTTTTTTTCAAAAGAATGCTGACGGTTCAATTTAAAAACATTTTAATATCAGAATATTTTAATTTTAAAATATCAAACAATTTTAAAATTAAAATATTAATACGGACAGGTATGGAGTTGTAATCCGTATCTTTGCCCCATGTCCTTTTAGAAAAAGGAAATATGCCATCATGCCTCCTAAAAATGTCTATATTTGCGTTTCAATAATATAAATGATATGAACAGAACTAAGGACGCATACAGACACCAATCAAACAACAGAGTCATCATGTGGTACAAAATAAGAGAATTATATTTAAAAGGATTTAACAAAAGTCAGATTGCGTTCCAGCTTGGTCTGCATAGAAGTACGGTGCGCCGGTACTTGAAAATGGATGAGGACACATTGACTGCAAAATTGCAGCATCGCAGGCGATATCCCCGCATACTTGACAAATACGAAAGTTATGTCTGTGACGTTCTTTCCCGGTACAGGTTCCTGTCCGCCTCCCAGATTCATGACTGGATGAAGGAACAGTATCCTGATCTTCCTGTTGTCTTCGGGAAAACCGTATACAATTTTGTGGAAACTGTACGTCGTAAGTATAATCTGAACAAGGAGGGCCTTTCCAAACGTGTTTATGAGAAAATGCCGGATACCCCTTACGGGGAATATGCCCAGATGGATTTCGGAGAAAGCCGCATGCCCACATACAGGGACGACTTTGTCAAAGTTTATTTTTTTGTCATGGTGATGAGCCGTTCCAAACAGAAGTTCGTGTATTTTTCCTGTACGCCTTTCACATCAGCCCTAGCCGTATATGCCCATGAACTGGCTTTCGCATATTTTGGAGGGAAGCCGAGAAGGATAATCTATGACCAGGACAAAGTCCTGCTGGTCAGAGAAAACCTGGGTGACCTCATATTGACAAGAACGTTCCGTGCCTTTGTCAACGAGCAGCATTTCCAGCCCGTATTCTGCCGTCCTGCTGACCCGGAAAGCAAGGGAAAAGTGGAAAATGTGGTCAAATATGTCAAGCGTAACTTTCTTGCCGGACGGACATTTAACAGTCTGGAAGTCCTTAACACCGAGGTCCTGCAATGGTTGGAAAAAACAGGAAACGGCAAGATACATGGAACCACACGCCTAGTTCCGGCTGAGGAATTTGAGATTGAACGGAAATATCTGTTGCCATACTATGGAGAACCGGTGCCCCCCCCCAAAGACGAGCCGAAAGAGTATCATGTCCGCAAGGACAATACGGTACGGTACCGGACCAACTACTACAGTGTACCCTCCAGCACCTATAGAAACCGGAACACCGTTGTGTGGCTTCTTGAGAATAACGGATATATCGAACTGTACGACAAAGAGAGCGGCAAACTCATATGCAGGCATGAGTTGTGTCCCGGAAAAGGGAAAAATGTATGTGACAAAAGACATCATAAGGACAAGACATGGAGTGTGAATGACTTGCAGGTCCGGATCCGAAAGCGGACGGAAGATGACCCCACCGTTATTCTGTGGCTCCGGAATCTGGAAAGGGAAAAGCCGCGCTATTACAGGGACAATATGAAACTGCTGCTTCATGTGATATCCGAATACGGCAAAGAAACAGTGATAGCAGCCCTGCGGACCTGTCTGGAAAAGAACATATACAACAGCCTTTCCGTGCAGGAAATATCCGGCTCAATCCACAGAAGCAAGGACAATATGGACGGGATGACTATCCAAGCTCCGACATCCATTCCGGAAACAGCGGACTGTCATCCTGAAAAAACAGATATAAACCAATATAACAAGTTTTTTGAATGATACAAAGTGAAAAATTGAAAGAACACGCCAGACGTCTGCGGCTTTATAACATTGCAAACCGCATGGACAGCATTCTGCATCATGCACAGGAAGAAAAACCGACCTACTCGGAATTCCTGTCCCTAGTATTAGGTACCGAAGTTGAAATGAAAGAGAGGAAAGACTACGAGAGACGACTTGTTGCGGTACGTCTGCCCCGGAAACATGATCTTGACGAATATGCCTACAATTTTTATGAGGGCATAGACCGCCGGCAGATGAAGGAGCTTCGTGAACTGGTATGGTTCCGTGAAACTTATAACTTGATCCTGATAGGACCATCAGGAACCGGAAAGACATTTCTGGCAGCCGGTCTTGTCTTTGATGCGGTCAAGGCCGGTTACAAGGCATACCTGATGACAATGGAGGATATCGTAAATTGTCTCAGGCTTAAAGATATCTCAACTCCGGCCATGATGACTTATAACAAGATTCTGCGCGCACAGCTGCTGGCAATAGATGATATCATGCTGTTTCCTGTGAAAAGAAAGGAAGCTACAGCTTTTTTCAATCTTATAAACACACTGCATGAGAAGACATCCATCATCATTACAACCAACAAGGCACCTACAGAATGTGTAGAAACATTAAATGATGAAATCCTTGCCAATGCTCTGCTTGACCGATTGCTTTATCGATGTAAAGTCATCAAGTTTTACCGACAGTAGCTACCGGTTAGAAAACAGGCAGACTATTTTAAGACTACAACAGGAACGAGAAACGAACTTGTAAAGCCTTAGTTACTGGTGTATTCAGTGGCATATTTAACTTTTCTTAAAAAAGACACAAGAAAATTTGCAAATTACAGTTGTAGCATCCCTCGACACGGTAGATCTCGTTTACAATGAAATGGAACACCCCCCAGTCTTCCATTCCAAATTTGTTCTTTAGTCTTTTTACCTTCGGATCATAGAAATGATCGGTCTCGAACCTAAAATAGGTGAAAACCTTTTTAGTTGTTTTTGGCATAAGCTTTATATTTAAAGTGGATAATACATCAGCTGGCCGAAAGTTCGGACTCCTTGGGGATACCAGGATACCGGGAGAGCATGCCACAGGACCTGACATGGTCCATATAGTTCGCTGTATGTCGGCGGAAGTCAGGCCCCAGTGCTTCCTGAAAAGCTCGTCATTGAACAGGCCGACCTGTATGCAGCCGTTGACAATTCTTGTGACATCTTCCAAAGAGGCATTCCAGTACTGTGCCGTTTCCTCGCACCACAGCAGGAGGTAACTCCCGTTGTGGAGTGTCTCGTTCACGAGATACCGATAGATGCTGTAACCGAAAAAACCGTATTGGCGGGTGAGTCTTCTGACTTTCATGTCAGAAAATTGGGAAGTGCTGAGCTCATAGCAAAGATGTGTCCCGCATTCCAGTCGCCGTACAGCCCGTGACAGGCGGCTTGTTCCGTTTGTAAAGCTTTGGGTATTCATATATAATTAATGTATAATGTTTGCTGTTAAGGGTTATGTATATGACGGACTGGGCTCCCACTCCTTGGGGGAGTGGTGCCGATAATTATCTGGCCGGAGGAATGTGGTGCTTCTTCCGGATGAACTGGACATAATTGTGGACGGTCTTCTCGCAGACGTGCGGAAAGTCCGGATAATGTTCCCGCAAGTAGTCGCCAATACGACTGCTGGAAATGGAGGGGAGACTGATAAGAAGGGATGCGACGGCCTGCTCGTAGGCATGGAGCTTGTAATGCCGTTCTTTTTGCTGAAGGACTTCCTCGGAGCTTAGGGATTGGAGATGTCGTACCGTATTACGGGACACACCAAGACGACGGGCTGTCCGCGCAATGTTGATTTCCCATGAACGAAGATCAAGGAATATGTATTTTTCTGATAAATTTACCGCATCCATAATCTTTTAGACCGTAACTGGGACATTCCAGATTACGAATCTTTGATGCAGCTAAATTACCGCCCCCACTAATAGCTGGAACCCATACATAAAGAATTTTAAGACAATCTATACAGATGCCAACTGTTATGAAAGCCTGATGCATTTTCCAACTGATGTAAAATTGCTTCGGGAACGTATTGAATAAACGTACAGCATGATGTGCAGCATCAACGCTTCCCTTAGAAAGCATCGCATGAGGACGAAGTACAATAATATTGCAAAAGCAAATCTTACTTACAGGACTTTCTTCATCCACCAGCTTATACAGTATCTATCGGGGGGGGGGTAGGTCTGGTGTTTTACTGCCTCTTTCTTTATAGATAGGGAAACGCAAGCAAAATGTATTTCCCACAATAGGCATCCCATTATATCCTATATAACTTTTGTTTACTTTATTGTTTCTAAAATATCGGGCAGATATGCCTGACTTACGGATTTTCCGTTGTTTACAGAGTCTCTGATTTGTATATTCAATCAATAAAACAAAAAACAAACTTAATCATACATTAAATCTTTTTCAAGAGTCTGTAATCCGAAGTTGCCAAAAGGCTACAGCAGCTGCAGTAGCCACATTGAGCGAATCCACTCCATGCGCCATAGGGATACGGACTACATAATCAGCTTCAGCGATTGTTTTGTAAGAAAGCCCCTCCCCCTCTGTTCCCATCACAATAGCCAACCGAGGTTCAGCCGCCAATATGGGATGATCTATAGAGATAGAATCATCAGTCAACGCCATGGCAGCAGTACGGAAACCCAACTTGTTCAAATCGCCAATCGTACCATCCAACCATGTCCATGGAACCAAGAACACCGAACCCATAGACACCCTTACCGCACGGCGATTCAACGGATCGCAAGAATTGCGTGTCAACAAAACAGCATCCATCCCAAGAGCAGCTGCCGAACGGAATATCGCCCCGATATTGGTAGTGTCTACCACACCGTCAATGACTACAATCCGCCGGGTATCCCGGCAGATCTCTTCCATAGAGGGCAACACCGGACGACGCATAGCACATAATACACCACGTGTCAGAACATAGCCAGTCAACGTAGCCAACAACTCTCTATCACCCGTATAAACGGGCACATCACCACAACGCTTGATAATGTGAGCAGCACTGCCAGAGATATGCTTACGCTCACACATAAGAGCAAGAGGTTCATATCCTGCATCCAAAGCCCTACTAATGACATTGGGGCTTTCGGCTATAAACACCCCTTTCCCAAGTTCTATACGCTGGCGTAACTGAGCTTCCGTCAACATGCAGAAAACATCCACTCCGGGATGTGTCAATGATGATATTTCAATAATAGGCATACACTCTTATATTATACTATTTCATTGCTTTTAATTTACATTCCAGCCTCCATTGCCACAGCTACTTTTATCACTCCATCCTGTCGGTTCTCAAAAATCTGGTAAGCCGTTTCTATCTGATCTAGCGGGAAACGATGTGTAATTAGTGGAGTGGTATCTATTTTTCCCATCTCTATCAAGCGGAGTATCTCAGCACAATCGCAACCATCTACGCCACCAGTTTTGAAGATCAGATTCTTTCCATACATATCCGGCAAAGGAAGAATCTGAGGACGGTCATAAAGAGCCACCAAAATAACGACAGCATTAGGGCGCGCACATTCCCATGCCAAGCGAAATGTATCCTCCCCTCCTGCCACTTCAAAAACTACATCCGCACCACCGTGTGGACCACTTTGCAATACAAATTCCTTACATTCTTCTGGAGTGACAACTTCTACCTGCGGATAATGTTCCCTAACAAACCGAATTCTTTCAGAAGATTGTTCACAAACAACAATGCGCTGCGGCTTTCTCAGCATCACGCAAAGCAAAGTACAGATTCCCGTAGATCCCGCACCAATGACAAGCACCGTGTCTTCTTCGGTAATCTCCGAAATGCGAGCAGCCCAAAATCCTGTAGCAAGGATATCTCCTACAAACAAAGCTTGCTCATCACTCACGGAATCGGGAATGAGATTCAAGCCTTGATCAGCATAAGGTACGCGAACATACTCCGTCTGCCCCCCATCAATCCGACATCCCAAGGCCCATCCCCCATTAGGATCAGCACAATTATTCACATATCCATGCCGGCAGAAAAAACATTCTCCACAAAAGGTTTCCACATTGACGGTAACTCGATCGCCCGGTTTGACTAATTTAACATCACGTCCTGTCTGCTCCACAATACCCACCATTTCATGCCCCACTGTTATTCCGGGAACAGCACGTGGCACACCACCATGTTTAATATGTAAGTCACTGGTACAAATACTCCCGAGAGTGACGCGCACAATAGCATCACGCGAGTCTCTCAACTCAGGCTTCGGTTTCTCTATCAATTCAAATTTTCCCTGTTTAATATAAGTATATGCCAACATGATTTCCTTTTCTTCTTTAATGGTTATCTTTATAAAACGATGCAAAGATAATATACAGACATAAATAATAGCTGCCATTTGCTGACAAAATGGCTTTCTTTATCACTTTGCCTTGCTTCTCAACTGCAAACAAATTTTACAAAGGTTTAAACACATCTCGATATTCATTAAAATTATCTTCACAGATTTAAATTCATTTCATTTCCGGCTGACATTTTGCCATCAGGCATATACTTTGCAAGAACATCAGTGTATTGCCAAAAACGACAAGATAAAAAGATTCAAAAACAGTCTAGTAACAATTTAAAATATAGGAGATTATAATTATGATGCCGACTAGAAAGTATAACAATCAGAATTGGTTACCAAGTATTTTCAACGATTTCTTTGATAATGAATGGTTGACAAGAGCAAACGCTACCGCTCCTGCAATTAATGTCATTGAAAGTGACAAAGATTATAAAGTAGAGGTTGCTGCTCCGGGTATGACTAAAGAAGATTTCAATATCCACATCAGCGAAAGCAACGAACTAGTGATCTCAATGGAGAAAAAGAATGAAACAAAAGAGGACGACCATCACAACAGAAGATATTTACGTCGTGAATTTTCTTACTCTAAGTTCGAACAAGCTTTGATTCTTCCTGAAGATGTGGTTAAGGAAAAAATCAGCGCCAATGCCAGCAACGGTGTTCTGACCATTGATTTGCCTAAACGCACTCCTGAAGAAAAAGCCAAAGTGAACAGAATCATCGAAATTCATTAATCACAGATTTTGAATATTTACAATCGGACAGTTTATAAGGTACATCTATAAAATACTATTATTTTGCATGATATAAAAGTGTGCCTTATATATTGTCCGATTATCATAAAATCAACATATTTGCATCAACACTTTCTCCGGATTTCCACCATGCTTTTCAACATTTCTTCCCATCTTTCCCTAAAAAAGTCCACCTCTATTACAATTGAACTTCAAATTCAGAACAAAACTGAAAAAAGCCAGTTTAAATTTTCTTTGAAAAAATACTGAACAACATTAAAACAGAAACTAAGAGAAGTAGGCTTCTTTTTTATTATACAAGCATTAAAATCACATATTTTTAGTAATTTTGCACCCAAATTCACCATATAAAACAAACCAATAAAAAGAGGATGAAAGCATCAGTACGTTTAGTTCGTTTTGCTACAATAGGAACCTTAAATTATCTTATTACCATGTTAGTGATATGGATTGTGATGAGTTACTTCTCATTCAAAGGAAAATATATAGTAGCAAATATTATGGCATATCTCATCGCTCAAACCCATAATTTTATATGGAGCAAATATTGGATTTTTCCTTCCAGCAATCCCCAAAACAGTCTTTGGCAACAAATAATGCTCTTTTGTACCGCTTTCGGTATTGCCTATGGCATACAACTTCTTTTTGTGATACTGATGATAGAAGCAATAGGGATCAAAGAATTTACAGCACAATTTATTGGAATAATAATATATGGAGCAGTTAATTTTATGGTAAACAATAGAATAACATTCCGATAAATATATTTCAAAACTTATGGCAGACAATTATATAGAAAGACAATACGAACAATATGAAGCCCGAAAGGCTGCATGGGAAAAAAAACGTAAACAAGGAAAGAAGAAAACGATTTCCGTCAAGCTTCAACCAAAGGACCTGACAGACAATACGATCAAACTTCCTAGAAAAGCATTCATCACAGGAGGTGCCGATGGCATAGGGAAAAACATTGTGAAAGCTTTCTGCAACTCACAATACCAAGTCGCCTTTTGTGACAAAAATAAGGATTTAGGAATACAGACAGCCAAAGAGACCGGAGCAATTTTCTACCATACCGATGTAAGAGATAAAGAATCCCTTGAGAACTGTATGCACGAACTTTTTAAAAAGTGGGGGGATATGGACATCATTATCAACAATGCCGGAATAAGCGAATTTTCTCCCATCACAGAAACCAGCGTGGAAGATTTTGATAAAATTTTGTCCATCAATCTGCGACCTGTATTTATCACCTCACGCACATTAGCTTTACATCGCAAATCCCAAGCAGAAAATCACCCGTATGGCAGAATTATCAATATCTGTTCCACCCGTTATTTAATGAGCGAACCGGGAAGCGAAAGCTATGCGGCTTCCAAAGGAGGAATCTATTCACTGACCCATGCACTTGCTTTATCCCTTGCCGACTTTCATATCACCGTAAACTGTATTTCGCCGGGATGGATTCAGACCAATGATTACGAACGGCTACGCCCAGAAGATCATGCCCAACATCCATCAAGACGAGTAGGCAAACCGGAAGACATAGCACGTATGTGTTTATTTTTATGTCAAGAAGAGAATGACTTCATCAATGGACAAAATATCATCATCGATGGTGGAATGACCAAAAAGATGATTTATTTGGAATAAAAACGAACTAAAGAAAATATCTATAATGAATAAATAATCACTCATGAAAATACATCATATCGCCATTTGGACATTTCATCTGGAAAAATTAAGGGAATTTTACACTCGTTACTTTAACGGAACAAGTAATGAAAAATACATTAATTCCCAAAAAGGTTTTGAATCTTACTTCATTTCATTTGAAAGTGGTGCTACATTAGAGTTGATGAGTAGGATTGACGTGCAAAATGTTCCGATAGAAGAAAACAGATTGGGATTGACTCATCTAGCTTTTTCTTTTGAAAGCCAAGAAGCTATCTTATCACTAACGGAACAGCTACGTACTAAAGGATACCATATCGTAGGTGAACCTCGCATTTCAGGAGATGGCTATTTTGAAAGTGTGGTACTAGATCCAGATGGAAACCGGATAGAGTGTGTTTACAAAAAAAAGCAGGAATACCCTCCTGTGAGAAATCATGTAATAGAAACTGAGCGACTTATTTTACGTCCTTTTACAGAGAATGATACAGAAGCTGTTTTTAACTGTTGCCAGAATCCCAACCTAGGAAATAATGCTGGTTGGAAGCCTCATGACACGCTGGAAGAATCTCTGAAAATTCTTCAAACAATATTTATACCACAAAAAAACACATGGGCCATCACTAGAAAGGAAGACCAGCTTCTGATAGGAGCTATAGGAATTCTACCAGACCCTAAGAGAGAGAATTCAAATACCGGAATGATAGGTTATTGGCTAGACGAAGCCCAATGGGAAAAAGGATATATATTTGAAGCCGCCTCTGCTGTCTTGGACTATGGCTTCAACAAACTAGGATTAACTTTGATCAGTGCAAATTGTTATCCTCAAAACAAACGTTCACAACGTGTTTTGGAGAAAATGGGGTTTGCATACGAAGGCATTCTCCATCAAGCCGAAGTGAGCTATGATGGCAAAATATATGATCATTTGTGTTATTATTTAGAGAAAAACAACCTAAAATAAGTTTTTCATTTTATAGATGATCATTAAATACCTATTCTGCTTCATTATTAATTTTGTTAATCCTTAACTTCTCCAAAAGGATATATACGCGTCTAAAAAAAATCAAAACAAAGCAATCGTTCTTGGGTAAAAACATTTATCCAAGAACGATAAAAATACACCTAACTCTCCTTCAGACATTATTTGAAAAAATCAATTGAAATAATACAGGAAAATAGCGATGCCTTCAAGTGCTTTCTTCGATTGGTCTTTTATCTCAATTGTAAATTTAATTTCAGCCTTGGCTACGCCACGCAGATTCTGTAAAGAATGAAGACTTGCTACCATACGAATACTCTGACCTGCTAGAACAGCCTGTCCAAATTTCATCTTGTCCATACCATAGTTGATCATCATTTTCAGATTATTCACTTCTATAATCTGGTTCCACATATGTGGAAGCAACGAAAGAGTCAGGTAACCATGTACAATAGTGCTATGATAAGGACTTTCCACTTTAGCACGTTCTGTATCTACATGAATCCACTGATGATCCAAGGTAGCATCTGCAAAAAGATTAATTCGGTCTTGCGACACTTCCACATAGTCGGAAATACCAATCTGCCGTCCTAGCAGCTTCTCAAAATCCTCGTACGAATTAACAACAACTTTATCCATTATTTCTTTGTTTTAAAGGTTATACACTAATTGAATACAAAAATAAGAAAAAATAGTCCTATATTTGCACCTTATTCACACAAAAACTTCATTACAGATGAGAATTATTGAAAGAGAACAACGTACCGCAGAACAAATGATCCGAATTTATTGTCGGTACAAGGAAGGCAATAAAGAGCTTTGCCCAACCTGTCAGCAGTTATTGCATTATGCACATAACAGATTAGAGCATTGTACATTCGGTGAACAAAAAAAGACTTGCCGCAACTGTCCCATACATTGTTATAAACCAGAAATGAAGAAACGAATGCGAGAAGTAATGCGATATGCTGGTCCGCGAATGATTTTTTTTCATCCCATAACAACTATCAAGCATTTCATTCATAAATAAACAGAATGGACAGAGCACAATTTTATAAAGAAGTATATAGCATTATAAAAGAAATCCCCTACGGCAATGTTTCTACTTACGGAAAAATAGCACAGCTTATAGGCAAGCCCCAATGTTCACGAATGGTAGGACAAGCTTTATCTCATGCACCAGAAGAACAACATCTTCCTTGCCATCGGGTAGTAAACAGCCAAGGAAGACTAGTTCCCGGCTGGCAGAAACAAAAAGAATTATTGGAAAAAGAAGGGATCACCTTCAAGCCCAATGGATGCGTCAATATGCCCAAACATCTATGGGACACTACTGGTTCACTCACATCGACAATAGGTATTAGCCCCACAAGTACAACGTGGCAATAATTGCTCACTCAGTTCATCCCGATAAAACTCATATAATTCACAATACATCGTTTCATAAAGTTCGGAAATACGATATTCCAATTCGGTTTCATCCCCATAAACATGCTGAAACGGGTCATCGAAAGAAAAATGCTTCCAGTTTTTCACTTCCTTATTAAAATCACCCTCCACTTCCTTCGCTTCTTCACAGAGAGTAATCACATAATCCCATGGCTGATGACAATATATATCCACATCACTAGCTTTCTTACGAGAACAGTCGTATCCATTCTGTTCCATCACCCCTACCACTGAAGATGGTATCACTCTTCCCGGCAGAACTCCAGATGTAAATATCCTTATACCATGTCCAAAAGAAGATAATATCTTCTGTGCCATACGACTACGACACATGTCATTATTACTCACTAATAAAATATTCATCGCTATTTCTATATTTAGATTCAATGATTATTTTCATTCATCCCTACTAACATAAAAATACTCTCTTTATCTATCTGTCAAAAAAAGATCTCTCAAGGTATAAACTAATATCCGATATCCAGCTCCATTCAGGTGCAAATCATCAATGGTCAAATCAGGATTCAATTTATCATTCAATAACAATTTGTCGAACACATCTAAATATACAACATTAGTTTCTTCCTTTATCTTCTCTCTAATTTTTCCATTTAACAAAGCTATAAAACAGTTCACTGCTGTGCCATCCATAAAATCATTACGCGGAAAGATACAGAATAAATAAGTACCACGAGAAGAAATAGCACCAACCGCCTTCACATACCTCTCCACATAAACATCCATATTTTCTGTATTCAGATTATAAATATCATTAGTCCCCAATTGAACAACCACATAACTATCCGAAACATCCTTATGAAACATCTCCACATAATCCAGCCCTTTCCCCGGAACACCATAATTGTAACATTCCCATTTGGGAAAATAAGACTCAAACGGCCAATAAGCAATGTGACTATCACCAATAAATGAAATTTTAAGTTTTCCTTCCATACCTACCTCCTCACCAGTCTTTTTGGAGAGCCACTCCACGAACACCCCAAACAATAGACAATAGTTAAATCAAACCCTTCCATATTCTCTTCCAAATTTCTCGGTACCACTTCTCCTTCATCCGATACATAAACTAACAACCTTTCTTTCCTCTCATTTTTAACGTATAACCCTGCAATTTTGCATTGCGGACACAACAATTTTCTCATGCCTACTTTCTTTTTTTATCCAAAATAACAAACCAACACCCAATTTTTCTTATAAATCATCGACAAAAATAGAAAAAAAATCAGTTGTATAGCATCCATAGTGAATTTGCACAACATAAAAAGATTATTGGCAAGAAAATACCTATCTTTGCCCAAGAATATAAAACCGCAAAATAAAAGTGTAGCTATGGAAATAAAATTAGACAGAAAAAAAGATTATATTACAAAATCTGATCACAAAGAACAAATAATGAAATATCTATCATGGAAAATCAAACCTTTTGCCCTCTACCATGAAATCCGTGAAATAAGCCGAATATTCAATTTCTCTCCGGAAGAAATAGAAAGTATTTTGAAAGAACTAGAAGATGAAAACAAAATATTCCCTTTAACAGCAGAAGGGCCACGAGACATACACTATATGTTGAAGGCTGACATCCAGCTGCAACTTCTTATAGATATGAAGAAAAGTCCTCAAAAACCAGCTTTCCTCATCTCTTCCCGGCTTTCTCCCTCAAATAACTGGAGAAAAGAAGAGTGGGTTATCATCATTCAGGATTATGTACTAGGAAAAAATTTAAAAAGTCAACTCCCTTCTTACGCTGATTTCGAACCGTTACGCTACATATTAATGCATATGCCAACCTTTCCCGAATGGATGCCTTTTTTTCAAAATATTCCCATATACATCATCGACACTCTTTTTCACGAATACAAATATATATGGGCATCAGGGTTGCTTCATCCCAACATAACCTGTATGATAAACGGATACTTTGAAAATGAAAAAATAGAACCGACAATCCGAGAAAAATATAAATTGGAATTTGCATTTTACCAATATATCCTACCCGGACACATCAACGAAATTCCCCAAAAAATTTCTACTGATATGCCCGAAGGTATGTATTACCATGCTATTTATCACCAATATAGAGGCGATCTCAGCAAAGCTCTTGATCTCTATTCTCAATCATTGAAAGGAATGAATACTAAAACCTTTGACAACGCATTGCTCAATCTCTTCTATACCATTGCCTTACTAAACGACTCCACCATCGAGTCAAAAAAAACATTGCGAAACTTATTTATGAGAGATTATCTTCCATCAGAAATGATGCCTGCCCAACTACTTGCCCTTTATGCTTTAAATGAAAAAATGGAATCAGCCATAGAACATATTCTCTATAATTACGACAAATTTTCACCATTAGTCAAAGTTCTGATTATGCTTATAACACATCATTATCAACTTCAGAAAAAAATAAAACTAAACATAAGTAATGATGAAATACAGCAGTTCATTGACGCCGATCATCTTAAGTTATTACAATTGGAATGCTCTCTAGATTTCTCTCCTTACATTGGCAAAGCAGACTGTCTGATTCAAGAAATAGGCTTTCCCCCTTTACTCCCTCCCTTTCAAAAAATGGATGAATGGGAAAGAGTTCTTGCATTACTCTTAGATAAATCCAAAGAACTCTCACCCAAAAACAAAGAAAAAAAAGAAAGTTCCGAATCACAAAGCCGGATTATTTACCGTATAGACCGACACAACAACATTAATCCATACTTACAAAAATCAAAGGACGGCATTGTATGGAGTAAAGGACGTATCATTTCACTCACTACTTTTCAGCAAGGTATGTCCGAGATGAATGAAACAGATCACGCATTAACTTTATGTATTAAAAAACTTTCTAATGATTGGGAAGAAAAAAGCCGTATGCGCTTCAGTGGCGCCAAGCCTATTATGCAGCTGGTAGGATATCCTTTGGTATTTTCGAACGAAAATCCTGAAAGACAAATCACAATTCGAAAAGAAGAGCCACAAATAACCGTCATAAAAACAACTAGCGGTTTCAAAATAGAAAGCAATGTAGACACGAACAAAATAGAAGGGAATTATATGGTAAAAAGAGAGAAAGAAACGCTTATAAAAATAATAGAACTCCGCAATTTTCAACGTGATATCATCCTAATCTTAAATCGTATATCTATATTCCCGTTACAGGCTGAAAAACAGTTAACTGAAGTATTACAGGAATTAAACAAAAACTTTATTATCCATTCCGACTTGCCCGCATAATAACCTCACAAGAAGAACGAATCATTATCAACTATATTAAACGAATTATGATACATTTTTTTAAGAATTCCATTGCCGCTATAAAGTTACCCGATAAGTTCACTTATCCTTTTCACTATACCCCTCATCCACTTTGCATAATAGCGACTAAAGAAGTACAAGCCTATCTGGCAAGTCAATCCCAATGGCAAAAAGAATTGCAACAAGGAAAAATGTTTGGCGTCCTAATTGTACAAACACCCGAGAATAAAATAGGTTATTTGGCCGCATTTTCAGGAACATTGGCTAGTAAAAGCCATCATCCTTTCTTCGTCCCACCAATTTATGATTTGTTACAACCACAAGGATTCTTCAAAATAGAGGAAGAACATATATCTGCCATCAATGTACGCATTAAAAAGACACAGAACGATCCCCATTACATAGATTTGCTCCGACAAATTGAAAAAGAAACAATGCAGTCCCAGCAGGAATTGACAGAAGCTAAAGAATTTTTCAAATCCGCTAAAAAAAACAGAGAAATCCGGCGTAAGACGGGAGTTCCCGACGCAAAGGAATTAGCTGCAATGATACGCGAAAGCCAGTTTCAAAAAGCTGAATTAAAACGCATGGAAAAAATGTGGAAAGAAAAAATCGCTTCACTACAAGCAGAGGCCGATACTTTCATCACAAAAATAGAAACAATGAAGATAGAAAGAAAAAAACGTTCTGCCACTTTGCAACGAAAACTATTTGAGCAGTTTCAGATACTAAACGCCCGTGGAGAAACAAAAGATTTATGTCGTATTTTTGCACAAACTATACAAAAATTTCCTCCAGCCGGAGCCGGTGAATGTGCTGCTCCCAAATTACTCCAGTATGCCTATAAGCATCAATTAAAACCTATTGCCATGGCAGAATTCTGGTGGGGAGATTCTCCAAAAGCAGAAATAAGACATCATGGATACTACTATCCAGCATGTAAAGGGAAATGCGAACCTATCTTGAAACATATGTTACAAGGACTGGAAGTGGAAGAAAACCCCTTGTTGAAAAAACATTATCATGAAATACCATTAGAGATAGTATATGAAGATAATTACCTAGTCGTAGTCAACAAACCAGCAGGAATGCTCTCGGTTCCAGGAAAAGGAGAAATCGACTCTGTCTATCAACATATAAAGACACTTTATCCAGATGCCACAGGTCCTCTGATAGTCCACCGATTGGACATGGCGACTTCCGGTGTGTTATTGATAGCAAAAAACAAAAAAGTACATCAGCATCTGCAAGCACAATTCAAGAATAGAATGATAAAAAAGCGATATATTGCCTTATTGGATGGCAAGATTCCCTCTAAAGAAGGGACTATAACACTCCCCCTCCGTATGAATCCTCTTGACAGGCCCAGACAAATAGTAGATCATGAACATGGAAAAACCGCTATCACACTGTATCGGGTTTTAAACGAACAAGAAGAAAGAACACTTATTGCTTTTTATCCATTAACAGGACGGACACATCAATTAAGAGTACATGCCGCCCATCCGGAAGGATTACATTGTCCTATACGAGGAGATGAACTTTACGGACGAAAAGCAGACAGGCTTTATTTACATGCTGAAAGTTTAGAGTTTGTTCATCCTATAACTAAAAAAATAATTTTTGTAGAAAAGAAAAGTAATTTCTGATAGTTATTGCTCAGAAAATTTATCTGTAGGTGCCGAAAAAAATATTTTCAGCACCTCACACACTAAATTAGTATTTTACCATTCCTGAGGTGGCATCCGTTTTATTCTTCCATACACATATATAAATGCGGGAATCAAAAAAATTACTGCAAATATCCATGCCGTAGGGTCACCAAAACAAACAGCTAAATAGCCCAATGCTGGTACCGCATAAAGACTAACCATTATACGGGCAATCATTTCGGATACCCCCGACAACATAGCCAAATTGGTAAAGCCCGCCCCCTGAATGGAATAACGCAAGATACAAAGTAAACCCAAAACCGGAAAAAAAGAAACGGAAATATGCAAAAACAGTTCCGTATCCTTCAGAATCTCCCATTCCACAGGGTCAACAAATAACAAGGCAAAAGTACGCGCTCCCAACATCAAGACTCCAAACATAAAAGCACTATAAATAGTCATCATCAATACACTCGCCTTGATTCCCTGCCAGATACGCTTCGGCTTTCCTGCACCGTAATTCTGTCCACTATAAGTAGCCATAGCTATACCCAGACTCTCAAGTGGACACATACAAAACATCTTAATACGCATAGCAGCCGTAAAAGCAGCCACACAAGCAGTACCCAACGCATTATTCGCACTTTGCAACATAATACTGCCGATAGCAGTAATAGAGAACTGCAATCCCATCGGCACACCTATATACAATAAAGTCTTTGCCAACGCTCCTCGAAATTTATGTTCTGCCGAAGTCCCCTTCAGAATCTCAAAGTGACGCATCATATACAAATAACACAACACTGCCGAAACACCTTGTGAGAATACCGTAGCTAAAGCCGCTCCCGCAACTCCCCAATCAAGTACCAAAATACAAAAAAGATCAAGCAAAATATTCAATATCGTAGAAAAAAGCAAAAACCAAAACGGAGTCTTGCTATCACCCAATGCACGAATAATACTTGAAAGCAAATTATAGAAAAAGGTACAGGGCACCCCGATGAAAGTAATCAGCAAATAAAAATAAGCATCTTCAAGGATGTTCTCCGGGGTCTGCATCATCTGAAGAATATCCGAACAAAACATACTAGTCACAATAGCAATTACCACAGACATCACCGCTGCCAATTGTAAACTAACTGCCACAAAACGCCGCATCATACCATAATCCCTTGCTCCAAACTTCTGTGCAACAGGAATACCGAAACCACCACAACAGCCATTGCAAAAGCCTAATATCAAAAACACCACCGAAGTGCTAGCTCCTACAGAAGCCAAAGCATTAATTCCAAGAAACTTACCCACAATAGCAGCATCCATCAAGGAATAAGTCTGCTGAAGTAAATTACCCAGCAATAAAGGAAAAGCAAAATTCAATATCAAAGGGAACGGACGTCCCGAAGTCATCTCTCTCGAAGTTGCCATAACATGAATGTATTGTAAATTCGAGCACAAATATATACCATCCTTTGTAAAAATACATATTCTAGAACTTCATTTCAACGAATACCCATTAATTAAATGATACATATCAATTTTTCTCGGAGAACTATCATCTTTCCCAAAATCCTGAATAGAAAAGCAACAACACAGCAAACAATTCCAAACGCCCTATCAACATAAGGAACGACAATACCCATTTAGCAGCATCGGGCAACGCCGCCCACGAAAAAGCAGGACCGAATGCCCCTAACCCCGGTCCCACATTGCCTAAGCTAGAAATAACCGTACTCATCGCCTCAGTCAGCCCCACCCCGAAAAACATCAGTAGTGTCCATCCGACCAAAGCACAAAACAAATAAAATACAAAGAATGTATTCACCGAAGCAATAATGGAAGGCGATATAACCTGACGGTTCACACGAACAGGCAATACAGCCCTAGGATGCAGCATCCGTTTGAATTCATTCTTGATATTACGCGCCAGAATCATAAGGCGCATGTTTTTGATTCCCCCACTAGTAGACCCCGTACATCCACCCGACAACATAGCAAAAATAAGAAGCATCCATGTAAAAGATGGCCACAAGTCATAATCATCCGTTGCAAAACCGCATGACGTATGTGCCGTAGCCACTTGGAACAGAGCCCTGCGGAATGCCTTTTCCCAATCATAATGATTCTGAAAAACTAAGGCAAGCGTGATAACAAGCGTCAGAATACTTACTGATTTCATAAACCAACGGAATTCATCATCCTGAAATAGACGCTTGCCCTTCCCTTTCAGGCACATAAAATAGAGAGAGAAATTAATACCCGAAAGAATCATAAATATCGCTATTACATATTCTATAAACGGAGAATTCCAATAAGCCACACTGGCTTGTTTAGTAGAATAACCACCTGTAGCCGTTGTAGAGAATGAATGACATACCGCGTCAAAAAAACTCATTCCTCCTATCATCAGCAGCATAGTTTCTACAACTGTAAGGATAGCATATATCATCCACAGCCACTTAGCCATCACATCAATCCGAGGATGTGTTTTGTCGTGCGTCACTCCGATAGCCTCAGCTGAAAAAAGTTGTATAGTTCCTCCCCCGAAAATAGGAAGCACAGCAATAGTAAAAAAAACAATACCCAAGCCACCTATCCATTGTGTCAGGCTACGCCAAAATAACAGGCCATGTGAAAGAGATTCTATATCATCTAATATAGTAGCTCCTGTAGTAGTAAAACCCGACATGGTTTCAAAAAAAGCATCTGTCACTGAAGGGATTCCTCCACTAAAATAAAAAGGTAGCATTCCAAACAACGTAAACAAAAACCAAGTAAAAGTTACAATACAGTACCCATCTCGTCGTGTTAGTCGATTCTCAGCACCTCTACTACAAATTAGCAAAACTCCACCGACCAATGTATTCAAAAGAATGGTATATAGAAAATATTGATAATCTTGCTCGCCGTAACATAAGGAAATAGCCGCACAAAGCAGAAACATAGCAGATTCAATAAAAAGTAATACTCCCAATACACGGAATATCATTTTTTTATTTATCAAGCTATTATTTCGGCTTCCACCTTTATATAATTTATCTGGATTATAAAATTCTCCCATCTTTTTATACCTTTTATATTTGACAAGTATATAGCGAATACTATGCCAAAATGAAAAAGAAGACTATAATCTCCTGATAAACAAACAGATACCATATTCAGTCATAAAAAAGAAAAACACAACCCTTTTCAAAATGAAAGGGGGCGTGTTTTCAAAACAATAAGGTTGCAGATACGACGATCTCAAGCAAAATTTAAATTGCATACATATCTGCTAACACTATAACATCTTCCTCATTATAATGAATAGTGAATAAATATTTTAAGATTACCCACTATTTTACTATTTTTGCATCCAAATCGATAATCCTCTACTAAATTTAATTACGCCTACTGTGGAATTATTCTACAGCTGTTGCCTATTTTCCACACTTTCCCTATCAACCAAAGACAGAAATAAAGCACTGATTATGAATAGGAAAGACTATTTACAATAGTTTGGCACGCTGCTTGTATTTCTACTGATGGCATCTTAAACAATAACAAAACTAAAGTATGAAACTATTTTTTACACACAAAGAAATTGCGCTAAAAAAGAAAAGAACAGCGCTTGTAGTAATAGGTATTGGACTAGTTATCGGGATTTACCTGATTGTTTCCCATCAACCGGCAAAGATGCCGGAACTTCCAGTAGTTGCCATAGCACCAGCAACGCAAGACGATGTGGAAATATATGGTGAATATGTAGGACGCGTACGTGCACAGCAATTCGTTGAAGTACGTGCCCGAGTAGAGGGATATTTAGAACAAATGCTTTTCGCAGAAGGTACATATGTCACTAAAAATCAAGTGCTGTTTGTTATCAATCAAGATCAATATCGGGCCAAAGCTGACAAAGCGCGCGCCCAATTGAAAAAGGATGAGGCACAAGCACAAAAAGCAAAACGCGACTTAGAACGTATCCGTCCGCTATATGAACAAAACGCTGCCAGCCAGTTGGACTTGGACAATGCTACTGCTGCATATGAAACAGCAGAAGCGTCGGTAGCTATGAGTAGTGCCGATCTTGATCAAGCAGAACTGGAACTAGGTTATACTATAGTTCGTTCTCCATTAGCAGGGCATATCAGTGAACGTCACGTAGATTTAGGAACATTAGTCGGTCCGGGTGGCAAATCATTGCTTGCTACCATAGTAAAAAGTGATACTGTATTAGTGGATTTCAGCATGACTGCTCTAGACTATCTGAAAAGTAAAGAACGTAATGTGAACTTAGGTCAAAAAGACTCCACCCGCTCCTGGCAACCCAATGTATCCATTACTTTGGCAGATAATACTATTTATCCATACAAAGGACTAGTAGACTTTGCCGAACCGCAAGTTGATCCACGCACAGGTACATTCTCCGTACGTGCCGAAATGCCGAATCCAGAACGGGTATTACTTCCTGGGCAGTTCACCAAAGTAAAACTATTATTGGATGTCAGAGAGAGTGCTACGGTAGTCCCGTTAAAGTCCGTTATCATAGAAAAAGGCGGCGCCTATATTTATGTAATGCGCAAAGATTCTACAGTAGAGAGACGTTTCATTGAATTAGGTCCTGAATTCCAAAATCAAGTAGTGGTGGAAAGAGGCTTGGCCCCCGGAGAAGACATTGTCATAGAAGGATACCACAAGCTGAATCCAGGCATGAAAGTGAAAGTAAGTCCTGCCGTAGAGGACAAAAAAACGGAGGAAGAAGATACGATCGGATAATTTCACTCCCGAATACGAATTCCCCTATGGAGGAAAATTTACGCATTCAAAAAAACAATAGACATTATGAAAGTTAGTTTCTTTATAGACAGACCGGTATTTTCAGCTGTCATCTCCATATTAATAGTCATTGTCGGTATCATCGGTCTCACGATGCTACCCATTGACCAATATCCGCAGATTACTCCGCCGGTAGTGAAAATCAGCGCATCCTATCCGGGTGCCAGTGCCCTGACAGTATCACAGGCTGTAGCCACTCCTATAGAGCAGGAATTGAACGGTACCCCAGGAATGCTTTACATGGAATCAAATAGTTCCAATTCGGGAGGTTTTTCAGCCACCGTCACTTTTGATATCTCGGCAGATCCCGATCTAGCGGCAGTGGAAATACAGAACCGTATCAAGTTAGCAGAATCACGCCTCCCAGCAGAAGTTATACAAAATGGTATTTCGGTAGAGAAACAGGCTGCCAGTCAATTGCTGACCCTATGCCTTACCTCTACCGACCCGAAGTTCGATGAAATATACCTTAGCAACTTTGCCACTCTGAATGTGCTGGACCTAATCCGCCGTATCCCTGGCGTAGGACGTGTTTCAAACATCGGAAGCCGATATTATGCCATGCAAATCTGGGTACAACCCGACAAACTGGCCAATTTCGGTCTGACTGTAGCCGACTTGCAGAATGCACTAAAAGACCAAAATCGAGAATCAGCAGCCGGTGTACTGGGACAACAACCCGTACAAGGATTAGACGTAACCATTCCCATCACTACTCAGGGACGTCTATCTACCGTAAGCCAGTTTGAGGAAATCGTAGTCCGTGCTAATGCCGATGGTTCCATCATCCGTTTACGTGATGTGGCCCGCATCTCACTCGAAGCACAATCATACAATACCGAGAGTGCCATCAACAAAGAAAATGCAGCGGTATTGGCCATCTATATGTTACCAGGAGCCAACGCTATGGAAGTAGCAAAAAGCGTGAAAGAAGCTATGGAGGAAATCAGCAAGAATTTTCCCGAAGGAATGAGTTACGAGATACCTTTCGATATGACTACGTATATTTCGGAATCCATTCATGAAGTGTACAAAACACTGTTTGAAGCCCTGATACTGGTTATCATCGTAGTATACCTTTCACTCCAAAGCTGGCGTGCAACAGTTATCCCACTAGTTGCCGTACCTATCTCACTGATTGGAACTTTTGGATTTATGTTGATTTTCGGATTCTCGCTTAATATCCTGACCCTGTTGGGATTGGTACTTGCCATCGGTATTGTGGTGGACGATGCTATCGTGGTAGTAGAGAATGTGGAGCGTATCATGGAAGAGGAGAAACTATCTCCCTACCAAGCTACCAAGAAAGCTATGGAAGGACTTACAGGAGCCATTATCGCCACTTCTTTGGTACTGGCAGCAGTATTTGTTCCCGTAAGTTTTCTAGGTGGAATTACCGGACAACTTTATCGCCAGTTTACGGTAACCATCGTAGTATCTGTATTACTGTCTACGGTAGTAGCTTTGACACTGAGTCCAGTCATGTGTTCACTTATTCTGAAACCGGAAGATCCGAACAAGAAAAAGAATATCATATTCCGCCGTATCAATAAGTGGCTGGCTATCGGCAATCATAAATATGTAGGACTCATCAAGCACATTGTGAAACACCCGCGTCGGGTACTGAGCACATTCGGCATGGTATTGATCGCCATCCTGTTAATCCATCGCATTATTCCCACCAGCTTCCTCCCCATCGAAGACCAAGGATATTTTAAAATAGAGTTGGAACTGCCCGAAGGTGCAACGTTGGAACGTACACGTATCGTGACGGAACGTGCTGTGGAATACCTGATGGAAAATCCGGCAGTGGAATATGTACAAAGCGTGGCAGGAAGCAGTCCGCGTGTAGGGACCAGTCAGGCACGAAGTGAACTGACTATCATCTTAAAACCTTGGGAGGAACGTGACTCGCAAACTATTGACGATATTATGGCACAGGTAAAAAAAGACATGTCGCAATACCCCGAATGCAAGGTATATCTTTCCACCCCTCCCGTTATTCCGGGATTGGGCAGTTCGGGTGGTTTCGAGATGCAACTGGAAGCACGTGGAGATGCCACTTTTGAAAATTTGGTACAAGCTACGGATACATTGATGTATTATGCATCAAAACGTAAGGAATTATCAGGTTTATCCTCGGCTTTACAAGCGGACATCCCCCAACTTTATTTCGATGTAGACCGTGACAAAGTAAAATTCGCAGGAGTACCTTTAGCAGATGTATTCTCGACCATGAAAGCTTATACAGGTTCGGTATATGTAAACGATTTCAATATGTTTAATCGTATCTACCGTGTATATATTCAAGCAGAAGCACCCTACCGGGAACATAAGGAGAATATCAACCTATTTTTTGTACGGGGTACAGACAATGCCATGATACCGCTCACCTCGTTGGGTACCACTTCGTATACCACAGGTCCGGGCAGCATCAAACGTTTTAATATGTTCAACAGTTCTGTGATTCGCGGTGAGGCCGCAGATGGTTACAGTTCAGGACAGGCCATGGAAATTATCGAACAAATAGCTCGCGAACACCTACCAGAGAATATCGGTGTAGAATGGAGCGGACTATCTTTCCAGGAAAAACAAGCAGGTGGACAGACCGGTATGGTGCTGGCATTAGTGTTCATGTTCGTGTTTTTGTTCCTTGCTGCCTTATACGAAAGCTGGATGGTACCGGTTGCAGTATTACTCTCTTTACCTGTAGCCGCATTAGGTGCCTATCTAGGTGTATGGGGCTGTGGATTGGAGAATGATGTCTATTTCCAGATCGGATTGGTGATGTTGGTAGGACTGGCCGCCAAAAATGCAATTCTTATTGTAGAGTTTGCCAAAGAACAAGTGGACAGAGGAATAGATGTGGTACAAGCTGCACTCCATGCTTCACAACTCCGCTTTCGACCTATTTTGATGACTTCATTGGCATTCATCTTAGGTATGTTACCTATGGTTATCGCCAGCGGGCCAGGTTCAGCCAGCCGTCAAGCTATTGGTACAGGTGTATTCTTCGGAATGATCTTTGCTGTAACTGTGGGAATTTTGTTAGTACCTTTCTTCTTTGTACTGATATACAAGATGAAAGCGAAAATGAAACAAAAATAAGGATATAAAAAGACGAAAGAAATGATGAAACATACATTATTATATATAGCCGTATCAGGAATGACTTTGCTGACTTCTTGCCAATTAGGTAAGCACTACACACGTCCCGACTTGCATCTGCCCCAACAATTAGATACGCTACGACAACAGGATACATTATCTATTGCCGATATGCAGTGGTGGGAAATCTATACGGACACAACCTTGCAAAGCTTGATAGAAAAAACGTTGGATAACAACAAAGACATGAAAATTGCTGTGGCACGTGTAAAAGAACTTGCCGCAATGAAGCGCATAGACTTTGCCAACCTTTTCCCCCAACTGAACGGAGGCGCTTATGCTCAAAAAGAAGGAAGTAATTATGGTGGTAACAACTATAAAAATGACCCCGAACTGGGTGGTAAACTTACCGTAACTTGGGAATTAGACCTATGGGGTAACCTGCGTTGGGCAAAAGACAAAAGCATAGCACAATTCCTGGGAAGCATCGAGGCGCAACGTGCCTTGAAAATGAGTATTGTGTCCGAAGTGGCACAAGCCTATTTTGAATTGGTCGCATTAGACAATGAGCTGAACATTGTTCGTCAAACACTCTATGCCCGTAAAGAAGGAGTACGCTTGGCAAAACTTCGTTTTGAAGGAGGACTAACTTCAGAAACTTCTTATCAACAGGCACAAGTGGAGTATGCACGTACCGCAACTTTAGTTCCTGAACTAGAAAGGAAAATTTCATTGAAAGAAAATGATATTGCATTTTTAGCAGGCGAATACCCGCACCGCATACAGCGTTCCATTCTACCCGAAGAAGTAAAACTACCTGAAACATTACCAGTAGGTCTACCCTCCACTCTGCTGGAACGTCGTCCCGATGTACGTGAAGCAGAACAGAAATTAATAGCAGCCAATGCCAGTGTAGGTATTGCCTATACCAATATGTTCCCACGACTTAGCCTCACAGCACAATATGGCGTAGAAAGTGAAGAATTCTCTGATTTCTTCAAATCGCCCATTCATTATATCAGTGGCAATCTTCTAACTCCTCTCTTCGCCATGGGAAAATACAGAGCAACCCTAAAGGCCAAAAAAGCCGCATACGAACAGGAATGCTACAGCTATGAAAAATCAGTACTGACTGCATTCAAAGAGGCCCGCAATGCCATTGTGGACTTCAATAAGATAAAAGATATCTACGAATCGCGCCTGCAACTGGAACGTTCCTCTAAAGCAACAATGGAACTGGCCCAATTGCAATACATCAATGGAGTAATAGGCTATCTAGATGTATTGGATGCACAACGTAGCTATTTCGACGCACAAATAGGATTAAGCAATGCAATAAGAGACAAACAGATTACATTAGTAAAATTGTATAAAGCATTAGGGGGTGGATGGTAACCATCCCCTCTTTTCTGTATCTTCCTTTATCCGGAAAATCAAATTAAGATATATGCCTGATAGGACGTATTGTTCTCTACCGGTGTAAGTGACAAATAACCCGACTTCACTTTTCCATTCTCCAGATATAAAGGATACTTTTCTTGAAGCGCAAGATGAGAATGCCATGCCTCACCAGGCTTTGCATAATATTCTATAACATACCGTCCCTGCACGCCATCACACACATAGTTATCATATATCAAGCGTGCTACCACTCCCATATTCATACGAAGATTTATTTCCACACACGGATGAATGGCATACCCGCTATTTTGGGTACGGCATATCATCATATCCACCCCCAGATAGCCTTCGTAACTCCCTTTTATCACCTCTGCCAACTCTACCTGTAACGCCCTCCCAACCTGATGTAAGATTTCCGCAGAAACATAAGTGGATATCCTCGCTTCAATAACCCGATCCGCCGCCAACAAGTTTTCTTTATAAACACCTCTCTTATCCGTTTCAAATAAGGAATACCCTATAAAATGTACCTGTCCCCACTCGTCTGCAAAAAACTCCATGGCAAAATCCAAAAGCTTATCATAAAAAGGTTCTCCTATCACCTCATGCTGAGTGGTAAGTATGTGTCGAATCCACCCTTCCAGAGGGATGGGAAAACTACCTGAAACATATTGTATCCCTCTTCCACTACCAGACCATGGCGCTTTTAACAAAGCACGAGAATGAGACAACACAAAAGCCTTCACTTCCTCTATTGACGACAATACAAAAGCCTCCCCCAATATGGGAATATTCCCACCTATATGTCTACAAAGGCGGCGTAACACTTTTACAGCCGTCTGACGTCCGGATATTTGACGGATACGCTTCATACGCTCTACTGAAGGATATGCTGTATCAGGAAATCCAGCTTCCTGCAAACGACGCACCAAAGACGGATTCCATCCCCAAGGAATCACCTTATTATAAATGGGTACGAATTCTAAAACCCAATTGACCGAAAGCGGCAAAAAAGATTGTCTTTCCATTGTTTTCATACGCTGAGCAGAATCCAGCCACACAGTTCCTCCCTCTTCTGCATACCATGCAGGCAACATGGATAGCTCGGCCGCCATTCGTCGTGCACTGGCAGGTGCCATATAATAAGGATCACCACAAGCTAATGCCATATCATTTTCCGGATTGAATAAATAAAGCGCTTCCATTTCCGGACACAAAGATAAATGTTTTAGAGTACAAACCATTTCTCTTGTCCGTCTTTTAGTAGAAAAAAAAATAATATTTTGCTATCTCCAGTTTGCAATTTGAATTAGTATTGCTATATTTGCAGCCGATAAAAAAGCAACCATGGAAACCTTTTACAGAACACACAGTTATCTGGTGGAACATACAAATGCTCCTGTTCGCCGGGACTTGATGGACGAGATAGACTGGAATGACAGACTGATCGGTATCAAGGGTACTCGTGGCGTAGGGAAAACGACTTTCCTCCTGCAATATGCAAAAGAAAAGTTCGGAACGGATCACTCATGTCTGTTCATCAACATGAATAACTTTTACTTCTCTAAATATACATTAGTGGAGTTTGCCGCAGAATTCGTAAAACGAGGAGGAAAAGTTTTGTTGATAGACCAAGTGTTTAAGTATCCCGAATGGAGCCACGACCTGCGTGCTTGCTATGAAATGTTTCCTACTCTGAAGATTATATTCACCGGATCATCCGTGATGCGACTGAAAGAAGAAAATCCAGAACTGAGCGGCATTGTCAAGGTATACTACCTGAGAGGTTTCTCATTCCGCGAATATCTGAATTTGCAAAGCGGCAATTGTTTCCGTGCCTATACCTTACAAGAAATTTTGGAGAATCACGAACAGATAGCGAAAACCATCCTGCGCAACGTGAAGCCCTTGGATTATTTTCAAGACTATCTGCATCACGGTTTCTACCCATTCTTCCTGGAAAAACGTAACTTTTCGGAGAATCTGCTAAAAACCATGAATATGATGATAGAAGTAGATATACTTCTTATCAAACAAATTGAGCTGAAATATCTTTCAAAGATAAAAAAATTACTATATTTGCTAGCTGTGGACGGACCCGTTGCTCCGAACGTCAGCCAGCTGGCCACGGAGATTCAAACTTCACGTGCCACGGTGATGAATTACATTAAGTATCTGGCAGATGCGCGTCTTATCAATATGGTTTATCCCAAGGGAGAGGAATTTCCCAAGAAACCTTCCAAACTGATGATGCACAACACCAACCTGATGTACTCCATTTATCCGGTAAAGGTCGAAGAACAGGATGTACTGGATACATTTTTCATGAATACCCTGTATAAGGACCATAAACTATATAAAGGCGATAAAGGCACTTCATTTATGGTAGACAACGGACTGCATTTCCGTATTTGCGCAGAAGGGTGCAAGTTCAAAAATAATCCAAACGTGTATTATGCCCTACACAAATTGGAATTAGGACACGGAAATATGATCCCATTATGGCTTTTCGGCTTTTTATATTAAGAGATAGAGAATAGATTTTATTACCTAATAATTAGTAATTGTATGACTAAACAAAAAAAATTCATCACTTGTGATGGTAACCAGGCAGCAGCACATATCTCGTATATGTTCTCTGAAGTAGCTGCTATCTATCCCATCACTCCGTCGTCTACTATGGCTGAATACGTAGACGAATGGGCTGCCGCAGGTCGTAAAAACATCTTCGGCGAAACAGTTTTGGTACAAGAAATGCAGTCAGAAGGCGGTGCAGCAGGTGCTGTTCATGGTTCTCTTCAGGCAGGTGCGTTGACTACCACTTACACTGCATCTCAGGGTCTGTTGCTGATGATCCCTAACATGTACAAAATTGCCGGTGAATTCCTGCCTTGCGTATTCCACGTATCGGCTCGTACATTGGCTTCACACGCATTGTGTATCTTTGGTGACCATCAGGATGTCATGTCTTGCCGCCAAACAGGTTTCGCCATGTTGTGCGAAGGTTCTGTACAAGAAGTTATGGATATGGCTGCTGTAGCTCATCTTGCTACTATCAAATCTCGCGTGCCATTCGTCAACTTCTTCGATGGTTTCCGTACTTCTCACGAAATCCAAAAAATTGAAATGCTGGAGAATGAAGATCTGGCAGGTCTGATTGATCAACAGGCTTTGGCAGAATTCCGTCAACGCGCGTTGAATCCTAACAACCCTGTTGCACGCGGTATGGCTGAAAACCCCGACCACTTCTTCCAGCACAGAGAATCTTGCAATAACTTCTATGAAGCAGTTCCGGCTATCGTAGAAGAATACATGAACGAAATCAGCAAAATCACAGGCCGTCCTCATGGTTTGTTCGATTACTATGGTGCTGAAGACGCTGAACGCGTAATTATCGCAATGGGTTCTGTTACAGAAGCTGCCCGCGAAGCTATCGACTACTTGATGAGCAAAGGTGAAAAAGTAGGTTTGGTTTCTGTACATTTATACCGTCCGTTCTCTGCTAAACATTTCTTGGCTGCTGTACCTAAGACTGCCAAGACTATCGCAGTTCTTGACCGTACTAAAGAACCGGGAGCAAACGGCGAACCTTTGTATCTGGATGTTAAAGACTGCTTCTATGGAACAGAAAACGCTCCGGTTATCGTAGGTGGACGTTACGGTTTAGGTTCTAAAGACACTACTCCTGCTCAAATCATCGCTGTATTCAAGAATTTGGCTCTGCCAATGCCGAAAAACCACTTCACTGTGGGTATCGTAGACGATGTAACTTTCACTTCTCTTCCTCAAGAAGAAGAAATCGCATTAGGCGGCGAAGGTATGTTTGAAGCTAAATTCTACGGATTAGGTGCTGACGGTACTGTAGGTGCTAACAAGAACTCAGTGAAAATTATCGGTGACAACACCGACAAGCACTGTCAGGCTTATTTCTCATACGACTCTAAGAAATCTGGTGGTTTCACTTGCTCTCACCTCCGTTTCGGCGATACTCCTATCCGTTCTACTTATTTAGTAAATACTCCGAACTTCGTAGCTTGCCACGTACAAGCTTATTTGCACATGTACGATGTAACTCGTGGTTTACGTAAGAACGGTTCTTTCTTGTTGAACACTATTTGGGAAGGTGAAGAACTGGCCAAGAACTTACCGAACAAGGTTAAGAAATATTTCGCACAAAACAACATTACTGTTTACTATATCAATGCAACTCAGATTGCTCAGGAAATCGGTTTGGGCAACCGTACCAATACCATCCTGCAATCAGCATTCTTCCGTATCACAGGCGTTATTCCTGTTGACTTGGCTGTAGAACAGATGAAGAAATTCATCGTTAAGTCTTATGGCAAGAAGGGCGAAGACGTGGTGAACAAGAACTATGCTGCCGTAGACCGTGGTGGCGAATACAAACAATTGGCTGTTGATCCGGCTTGGGCTAATCTGGAAGTTGAAGCTCCTGCTGCTAACAATGACCCTGCATTCATCAACGAAGTAGTTCGTCCTATCAACGCTCAGGATGGTGACTTATTGCCGGTATCTGCATTCAAAGGCATCGAAGACGGTACTTGGGAACAAGGTACTGCTCAATACGAAAAACGTGGTGTAGCTGCATTCGTACCTGAATGGAATGCTGAAAACTGTATCCAGTGTAACAAGTGTGCATATGTTTGTCCTCATGCTTCTATCCGTCCGTTCGTACTTGACGCTGAAGAACAAAAGGGTGCAAACTTCGAGACATTGAAAGCTGTAGGTAAACAATTTGACGGAATGACATTCCGTATCCAGGTTGACGTGCTTGACTGTCTGGGTTGTGGTAACTGTGCTGATGTTTGTCCGGGCAATCCGAAGAAGGGAGGCAAGGCTCTTACAATGAAACATTTGGAAAGCCAGTTGTCTCAAGCAGCCAATTGGGAATACTGCGCTAAGAACGTGAAGAGCAAACAACATTTAGTAGATATCAAAGCCAATGTGAAGAACTCTCAGTTCGCTACTCCGTTGTTCGAATTCTCTGGAGCTTGTTCAGGTTGTGGTGAAACTCCATATGTGAAACTGATTTCCCAGTTATTCGGTGACCGTGAAATGGTTGCTAACGCTACCGGATGTTCTTCTATCTACTCTGGTTCTGTTCCTTCAACTCCTTATACTAAGAACGAAAAGGGTCAAGGTCCTGCTTGGGCTAACTCATTGTTCGAAGATTTCTGCGAATTCGGTTTGGGTATGACTTTGGCTGACAAGAAACTTCGTGCACGTATCGAAGCTGCTATGAAGGATGCTATCGCCAGTGATACTTGTCCAGCAGAATACAAAGAAGCATTCCAGGAATGGATTGATGGTAAGGACGATGCAGACAAGAGCAAAGCCGCTGCCGAAAAGATCATTCCAATGGTGGAAGCTGCTAAAGATAAATGTAAGAACTGCGCTACCATTGCAGAATTCAAGAACTATCTGGTTAAGAAGAGCCAATGGATTATCGGTGGTGACGGTGCTTCTTACGATATCGGTTACGGTGGTTTGGACCATGTGATTGCTTCCGGCGAAGATGTAAATATTTTGGTATTGGATACTGAAGTTTACTCTAATACTGGTGGTCAGTCATCTAAGGCTACTCCGCTGGGTGCTATCGCTAAGTTTGCCGCTTCAGGTAAGCGTGTACGTAAGAAAGACCTTGGTATGATCGCTACTACTTACGGTTATGTATATGTTGCCCAGATTGCTATGGGTGCTGACCAAGCTCAGACTTTGAAAGCTATCCGTGAAGCAGAAGCTTATCCCGGTCCGTCATTGGTTATCGCTTACGCTCCGTGTATCAACCACGGTTTGAAGGCAGGTATGGGTAAGAGCCAGGCTGAAGAGGCTAAGGCTGTAGAATGCGGTTACTGGCACTTATGGCGTTTCAACCCTGCTTTGGAAGAAGAAGGCAAGAATCCATTCATGCTTGACTCTAAAGAACCGAAATGGGAAGGTTTCCAGGATTTCTTGAAGAACGAAGTTCGTTTTGCCTCTGTAATGAAGCAGTATCCTGCTGAAGCTGCTGATCTGTTTGCTGCTTGCGAAGAAATGGCCAAGAAACGTTATGCTTCTTACAAACGTATGGAAGCAATGAATTGGAGTGAATAATTTCTAATACATGCATATAAAAAAGGCTTGTTCATGAAGAACAAGCCTTTTTTATAACCTTTTTCTACCATTAGTATATATGAGGCCACGCATACGTATGCACAAAATAAGACCTCAATTTCAAATATTTCTACTTTTACCATCACTATTTATGGCTTAAGGTTACCAAAAATTTCCTACCTTTGCCACATAACATTATGAAAAACCTATAAACATGAATACTCTAACCAACCTGAAATACACATTGGCTGTCACAGCCGGACTGTGCTCCTCTTTTGCATACGCACAAAACCATCCTCATATCATACTGATAATGACAGACCAACAGCGAGCCGATGCCATAGGCTGTATGGGAAACGATGCTGTTATCTCCCCTAACCTAGACGCACTAGCTGCCGAGGGAACATTATTTATGAATGGCTATTCTTCTTGTCCAAGCAGCACTCCGGCACGTGCTGGTCTGCTGACCGGACTTTCTCCTTGGCATCATGGCTTGTTGGGATATGGAAAAGTATCTCCCGAATATAAATACGAAATGCCACAGATGCTAAAAGACGCTGGTTATTATACTTTTGGAATCGGGAAAATGCACTGGCATCCCCAACGGGTAAAACATGGTTTCGAAGGCACTCTGCTAGATGAAAGCGGACGCGTGGAAGACGAGAACTTCACCAGTGATTACCGCCAATGGTTCCAAACAAAAGCTCCCGGAAAGAATCCTGACGCCACCGGTATAGGCTGGAACGACCATACGGCAAGTATATATAAATTGCCCGAAAACCTCCATCCTACCTATTGGACAGGAGAAATGGCCTGTGAACTTATCAGCAACTACGATCCGACCAACAAACCGTTATTTCTGAAAGTTTCTTTTGCCCGTCCACACAGTCCGTATGATCCACCACAAAGATATCTGGACATGTATGAGGATGCCCTAATACCCGATCCTGCTATCGGAGACTGGTGTGGCAAATACGCAAAAAAACTAAATCCTGAAAAGACGGCACAAGACGCTCCATACGGTAATTTTGGCAATGAATATGCACGCAATTCCAGACGTCATTATTATGCCAACATCACTTTCATTGACGAACAGATAGGCAGAATTATCCAAACATTGAAAGAAAAGGATATGTATAATGACGCATTAATCGTTTTCATTTCCGATCATGGCGATATGATGGGCGACCATTATCACTGGAGAAAGACTTATCCATACGAGGGCTCCACTCATGTGCCATACATCGTGAAATGGCCTTCCGTCGACCACGTTACACCGGGAAAAACAGACGCTCCTGTAGAGTTACGTGATATTCTTCCCACTTTCCTTGATGCAGCCGATGTGACCATCCCCACTGACATGGACGGCCGTTCTTTGTTGCCACTTGCCAAAGGCATGGAAACAACCTGGCGCAAGTATCTGGATCTAGAGCATGCCACCTGTTACAGTGATGACAACTATTGGTGCGCACTGACTGACGGCAAAATAAAATATATATGGCGTATCCACACCGGTACCGAAGAGTTATTCGACTTAACCCAAGACCCTCAGGAATTGCACAATGCCGTCAATGACAAAAAATACAGGAAGCAGCTGACGGAAATGCGTAATGAAATGATCCGTCATTTAAGTGAACGCGGCGAAGAGTTCGTGAAGGACGGTCGATTGGTGGTCAAGGAGAAGACCATGCTTTATGGACCTAATTATCCGGGGAAAGAAAATAAAAGATAATGTACGTTGTACAGAGGGATCGTCTCCAATTGTCCCACTTTTTCCTACAACAGAGTTTTATAATTCTGCTGTCACTGTTGTCACCTATTCCCTGCAACCCCTATAAACAGGAAGTTAGAGAGGTGGTGGCAGCACATTATTTTATGTACAAAAATGCCTACTGCCACCACTTTATCCACCTTGTTACATGGTACAAACCTACTTTGTTTGTCCACCAGACAGGACAAGCCTGTGCAATGAACACGATAGGCTTGTACGGTGAACACGGTAAACTTGTGCAGCCTCGAAACAACGACTTTCCTTGCCAAAGTATTCAGAATCTTGATACAAGTTCTGTCGGATCCTGCAGCAAGTTCCACGAAATCCTGTACCAAGTTTTGCCGTTACACCCAGCATCCTTCCCTTTCGGAGGAGAAGGATAAACCGGTAGCCGGAAAGACTTAAACTAAAGGTTGGAAGATATAGATCTTTGAAACGAAACGTCTTGTTCTTTTTATCAGACGTCTTCATCTTTTTTGCAAACATCCTTGTTTTTTCCGAAAAGAATAAAGGCTTTCGGAACAATACGGGACTGTGACCGGAAACAGATTTCTACACATATGTATGTACGTGTAAAAAAATATCCTGCCACCTGCTTGCTATAATGACTGACCCCGAAACCAAATTCCCTTTTCCATAACTTATCGGGCAAGCTAATCAGAGCTCATTCCAATAGCATAGGAAAAGCGATGGAACATCAAATTCACACCGCTTTATCTCTAAAAACAAGAAAATGAGTTTCCAAGTGAACCTCCATTTCACCCGACAGATTCTTCATTTCAGCAAGAAAGGATGCACGAGTTTCATCAAATTTCTGAAGCCCCTCTATCTTTCTATTTTCCAACAGTTCCTGCAGTCTGTTCACAAATTAAAATATAAAGCCTAACCCTAACGACAAATTGGAAAGAGCCAATTTATCTTTCCCTTCATTCTTCTCGTCAGTAATATTAGCCGATTTCAGACCTTTTTGATAAGCAACATTCAAAAACAAGCGCTTCCAATAGATGCTGCCCTGTATGGCAATTCCCCAGTCAAAACGGTTAATATTACCTTTAGGATCGTCCCCATCATCATTCTTGCCAAAGGAGGGACAATCATCTTTGGTTATGGTATGTTTATTTTCTCCATATTTGTCGGGGGATACTGTCAAATATGTATCCGACTCATATTTAAACTTACCAAACAACCCATAAGAGAAGTAAGGGCCCACTCCCAACTGAACCCTAAACGATTCTGACAAAGGTAAAGCATAAGCAAATAAAATAGGAACGTCCAAATAGCCCAGATTATGTTTTTGAGTGACACTAATGCCGCGAGATTCTGTCACATCATATTTCTTATAAGAATCCAAATCGACCCGATGCGATTTTTTAGTAGTAAATTTATCATATTCATAAGTGATACCTTTCATAGAAAGTCCAATAGCAGGCTGAATACTAAAGTTGCCAATCACAGGAACATCTATAAAATAATGGACACTGTAACCCATATAGCTTTTATTATTATAATCTTGATCTGCCATAAGATCATTATACTTCCCTGTAGCACTGGTCATATTTAACCCCACGCGAATACCGGAAGTAGTTTGTGCTTGTGCCATAAATGCACATACGGACATAGCCATGATAAAAAACAGTTTCTTCATAATGCAGTATTTTTATTAAAATTTGTAATCTTGTTTCACTCCTTTCATAGTGAACAATAAAGAAAGACGGACAGACCAATTTTCATCAATAGCATACTCAGCTCCTATTCCTGCATAGAAACCTGGATGCATTTTAGATTCCTCTACGCTAGACATGCTGCTCATATTGAGCAGCCTTCGCATTCCACATTAAACCCTGTGCATACGATGTTAACGAAATTAGCATTAAAATGCTGCAATAATTGTCTTTTCCATACTTCGTAACAATTGACTCTATAAGTTTACATTTGCAAATGTATTGCAACTTTTATATTCAAAAAACTATCATTTGTCAAGATTTACACTAAACACACTAAAATAGATACCAAGCAGCTAAAATTAACGACTATATATACAATAAATAAATTATGCAAATAAGACAAGCTTGAAAATATATAAATTTAGGCTTCACATTCCAGCTCTATATGATATGGAATCGGAAGAACCATCAAAAGCCCAGTTATACTTTTCACCACCTCTCCAGACTGGCAGTATAGAACTATAGAACCATTTAAAACATAAAACAAACAGGCGTTCATTTCCGAGGAATAAACGCCTGTTTGTTTTGAATTTCACTATTCAGCCATATCAACAAATCTTTTTGGCAAGCAACCAATTTTCACTTCTGTTGACAAAGCCGGCTAACTTAAACACTTATTTTATTTCACGAATCAACATTCCCGGATAAAAATCGCCACCCGACACTTTTCGGAAAGTGGTAAAACCAAAGTCCGAACCATAAGCCTGTTCCTCGGAAGCCATATAACGATTATCCCAAATCAGATTCTCCTTAGGCTGAATCACTCCTACACGCTTATAAGTCATTTTGCCTTCTTTGCTCAGTTCGGCTTCCAGTACTTCAAATTTAGACTTTTCAGTGACTCCCTCTTTCAAGCCAATATAAGCTTTAAGGGGAGAAACACTAATTAAGGGGGTATTTACTTTGAACTGGTCAAAATTCTTTTGCAGACTCGCTATATTTTCATCAATGGCACGTTGGCATGCCTTTCGCACCATTTGCTGGGGCTCGTCCAAGTTAATACCCAAAAAGGAAGTGTTACTTCCATCACTATGCTGGCTGCCCACATACTTCAACTTGAACATCTTACGGTTATTATTGAAAGCATTCACCTTCTCCTTATTATCCTTATCAGTATAATATTGAGTATAGAATTTTGTTGCAGTCTCTTCATCCCAAACCAGTTGATAGAGATAAGTATCAATATTTACTTTAAACCCCTTATAGGATGCAACTATATCTCCCGTAGAATTACCTAAATCCATATAGGATGTCTCACCGGTGTAAATGGCCGCTGCCGCACCCAGCCCTTTGACAATTCCTCCCCACACACTTGAACCTTTTGAACGGTCAATATAGCGAATATCATTCACAATAAGAAAAGTATTTCCAATCAAGTCCTCACCGGCATCTTCCAACAGAGCGTTTCCGCGTTGAGTCTTGGATGCCAAAGCCTTGTCCAGTTCGGAAGCATTGTACAGCCCTCGTTCTTTCACCAGTTCTACATCACAGACCCCTGTCATGTAATCACGGTTAAACCAGCGTCCTACCATACGACTGGCAATACCATTATTTCTGATAAATTCATCTATCTCCTCATGGTTTTTATCCAATTTCTTTTCAGAAGTATAGATTACTTTTACACTTAAATCATGATTATTGTATTTATCAGGAACAGGAATTTTGAGAAAAACATCCTTTATTTCATCACCAAATTCTCTTCCTTCGTGATTGATCATCATGCTATAAAGAGAACTGCGACGATATTTTATTTCGCCGTCTCCTTGGGCTTGAATTTGAGCGGCGAATACCACCGTCAACAACTGTATTATAATGAATCTTTTCATTTTTCAAACATTCAATAATTAATAATCCCAATGTTTATCTGGAATGACAGAGGTTATCTTAAACATATTTGTATCCGGGTCAAAACGTGCAATCACTCGAAGAGCCTCTACTTCGGTCAAGCTCTTCTTGTCTTCCGCTAACATATATTGTTTGGCCAAGACCATATCCTCTTCTTTTTCGAACAAGCAAGGCACCAGTATCTTGCCATCCGGATCAATAATCCCCCACTTTCCATCGGACATCACATAAGCCATCTCATTATCAAAATTGGATGCATTGGCAAATCCCTGCTTCAGACGAACAGACTTTTGCACCCCATCATAAAGGTAATACAGGTTATCCTTTTTCACCCATATCAATTGCGGATTGACTATAGGAGCTACACCTTGCCACTCTAAAGGAACGACAACCCGGTTCTGCAAATCAATAGCCCCCCATAATTTGTTCAGGCATACGGATGCATACCCCCGATGAAAATTGCCTATACGGTCATACTTATCGGATACGATTTGTCCTTTCATATCTACATAAAACCAAGAAGCATTTTTTTGTACTCCCAAGCGCCCATTGTTCACACTGGTAAGCGAATTAGTATATTCAATAGGAATAACAACTGCCCCTGTAGAATCAATTGCACCAAAAGCCGATCCCTTTTGTACCACCCGGTATCCTTCATTGCTCAGGAAAGCCTTTGACAGGCCACCAATCACCTTGTTCCCCTTTTTATCTATGAAATACAATTCATCATCCAATGAAACCGGAGCTAAATTATGGCTGAAAGCCCCAAACTTTCCCTTTTCTGAAGAAGGTATTCTGACCATCACTTCAGCATCCAAATCATAATAAGCTTTAGCTATTTGCTTCTTTTCCACTTTAGCAAGCCTAAGCATATTGTCTGAAGGAGGAAGAATAGCCTGATTGGCTGTTAAAGGAATAATAGTATTTCCATGGACATCTACCAACCCTTGGGATTTCTTATTAATGAAATAAAAATAATCTACCCTCGATGAAGGCAACTGGGACTCAGCAGCATGAGGCTTGGGAAGCAGCAAGCTCTGTATCTCCTGCTTGGTAGCAGGAAATGCGGACTGGTCTGCCTTAGTATAAAAGGCAGCCTCATCAAGCAAAGCTCCAGTTTTCTTATCTCGCAAAATAGGGAAGTTGCCCACATCTTCATATTTGGCAGGAATTATTTCCCGCCCATTTTCATTGATTAACCCGAATTTACCTTTAGACACCATGTTGTTCTTTTTATCGTATTTGCCACCGATATTAACCCAACAGATTCCTTGGTCGTTGAAACTGCCTATAAAATTATAAGTAGGCTTCACTATGATATTGCCAGCTGAATCAATGAACCCGAACTTCTTGCCTTTCAAGACATATATCAGTTTTTTATTTAAATCTCCCATTGCCTCATAATCAGTTTTCAGGATTTCCTTACCTGTCTTATCAATCAACCCCCATTTTTCACCTGTATTACTACTAGCTTTATTGCCTATGAGTCCACCCGTTGTTAGCATTACTCCTTTTTTAGTATTTCCACCTTCAGCGACGGGGCAAACCCCGTTATAAAATTCACCGATATATGTATATTTCCGTTTTGTAATGATTTCACCATCTTCATTAATCAGACTGTATTTTCCATCTTTTCCTATTTTAGCGATACCGTCTTTAAAAGGGGTAGCTTCATCATATTTATACTTTATCACTACTGTCCCGTCTTCCGTCATAAAGCCATAACGCCCCTTTTCATTCTGCACGGCCTTCAACCTCTGAGCTTGCACAGAGCCACTGACCAGCACCAGCAGACATAGAATTAGGATAACTTTTTTATTTCTCATATTCTTTTTATTTAAAATCATTTGAACTTGAATTAATGGAGCCAAGTAATATTAGTAGTAACCGGTTGCTGCCCATTACCAAATGCTACACCTATAGCTCTGGCAGCTTCTATCCTCTGCTTTTTCAGCCCCGCTTCATCCTTATATTTCTCACGATTCTCAAAATCCCAATCACTGGTCACCTTTTGCTTTATTTCATTATACAAAGCTTTAGCTTCACCTTCACAACTACTTCCCGGCTCAATGAAAACCAACCAGTCAAAAGCCCTTGAAGCACCTTCCGCATCGGGTGACTTTGCCCATTCGGATCTGGCGTATTGCATAATCAATTGACAATTATAATTCACATATTGAGTATAATAAGTGTCTATCAGTTTACTAGCTTCCTCATAGCCGACACAACATTCAGGAATGGAGGTAACATAATACAATGCAGCATCATACTCATGCATAGAAGCACTTTTTTGCGCTTTTATCAATATTTGCCTATAATTACTATTATACCAAGAGATAATTTTTTCTTTCCCTTCGCGTATAAATTCTTGCATTTTCACGTTTTTGCCATTTATTGCACGGAAAGCATTGATATATGCCCGGTTAATATTAGTACCTACTCCTTTTGCATCCACAGTGAGAGTAGAAAATACTTTCTGCCCTACTGCATCTCCTATATACAAAGTCAATTGAACAGTAAGCGCTGTACTGACAGGAGGACCGGACAATGTTTCCTTATATAAAGTATTGGCCTTAGCTGTGATAAAGAATGGTGTAAAATTGGAATTGGCAACACCCCCCTGAGCGGCCACTGCCGCAGCTAAACGATTTCCTAAAATCTCTTGTACCTGAGATGGAAGTTCCTCTTTCTGGGCAGCTTTAGCTATTGTAAGGCTTATCTCACAATCCTGTGCTGCCGCAGACATGGCACAACATGCGCACCAAGCGGTAAATATCATATTCCTTATTTTCATATCTTTTCTATTTTTCTCCGATAACCAATTCAGCTTTACCTAACCCTTTCGTCATTACTTTGCAGGTAAGATTGGCTTTCTGATTGAGATATTTGCGCAAATCATTTGCAAAGCTTCTTGTATCTCTAGCCATTCCATTTTCACGATAAAGCGGAATGCGTACCTGCTCAAAAAGCATCATATTCTCAGTTGCATCAGTTAAACTAAAACGATGAGCCACCGTATTCTGCGCCACCCAATCTTCTATGATTTCCTGTAGTTCAGCCCCCCCAAATTCACTTTCCAAATTAACACCGCTCCCATTATCAAACACGTGGACTTCTAATGCTACTTCACGGCCATTAGCCATCAAATCATCAAAATGTTTCTGTAACTGACTTACGAAAGCATCCATCTTGTCTACTACCGCTTCTTCCAACAATACTGCCACTTCAGCAGCCATAGAAGGTTCTCCCGTACCTTGCGTCGCTGCGACCTGCTTATTAGTGTAAGCATCCAAGCCTCGCAAAGTATAAGTAACAGAACGTTTGGGGCCCATTGTATTAATATTCCAAACTACTTCAATCAGAATATCAGCTTTAGCTCTATTCATTAACCGATCCAAAGGAGACTCTGCCAGTGAAGCTCCCGAAGTAGAACTGGTAGTCATCTCATGTTCCGCCGAACTCTGCTCTATGGAACGAATAGAAGATGCCATATCTTTCAACGGAAAATCTTTTTCAGCCATCAACTCACCTATTTTCGTTATGACATTCACCAAGTTCAGATCATTATCCAACGCCTTTTTATAATCCGGAAGTTCGGTAATAATGCCTTGATTGTTATATTTTTGTGTATAACCATTATGGGTACACCACACATTAGCAGGAACAACCATAATGGTGGGTTTTTTAGCCTGTCCATACACTCCGGTGTGTACAAGTGCTACAATAAATAAAATAGCATATAATTTTTTCATGTTTTTCTGTCTTTATGGTTTTAAAATTTTATCTTCTATCAGTTTCTGCTGTAATTGAGAACGAAGCACACGCACCGTAGTGGAATAAGAAATTTGAGTCTTATTAGAAGTCTTCATGTCAGAATTTGTTTTCTTATCTTCCATACTTACATACTTCAGGTATTCCCCTCCGTCTCTAAAAAAGTCGTTAAAATAATATGCATACCGTTCCTGTGCATTCACTTCTGTTACCAAAGGGCGCACACTACATTCACGACTACCGGCAGCAACACCTTTGAACAAAACATCCCTTACTGCATTTTTCTTTGCCTGCTCTATAGCATCAGTACGATTTTTCCCTCTGCCCCAAGCTCGAAGTGTCTCCGAACCATCCAGTTCTACTCCCAAACATTCACTCCCAAAGGAATGATAGGAAGAAACACTCTTTTTGCTGCTGCATCCGGCAAAGACAAGTAAAAGCAGACATCCCAATTTCCACGTATAAAATAGATATTTCATAATTTTTTCTTCTTTAAAATTCATAGCCTAATTTCAATAATACAATATTCTCAAAATGACGCTCTCCTCCACAAACTTCCACAACGACCAAAGGATACTGATAAATTTCACCATTGGATGCCTTTATTTTCACTATCCGTACGCTTCAAGATAACTCCCTTCACTACGTACCATTATTCAGATAAAACACTTCATGAGCCTGCTGGGCAAAAGCAGGCAATAGTGCGCCAGCCAGTATCAGAAAAGTAACAATCAATCTCTTATACATAAGCTAAAATCCATTATTTAGTCCTTTAATAACTCCGGCTGATACCAGCTCTTGATAGAGGGCGTCTTTCGCAACGGAAACCACTGCTGAAATTCGATACTGCTTTCCCATTTTCACCACTGAAAGATTCTCTCCTATCATATTGGCAAAATTTATATAAGAACCTCCTTTTTGGAAGAAGACATCAAAATAATCCTGATGCTGCTGTTCTACCACCATACTTCCTGCCAAAGGTTTCTGCCGGGTACGTGAAGTCTGACTGGAAAATCCTTTGAAAAGCACCCCATGAACCGCACACTTCTTGATCACATCGATATCCAATTTACTTTTCTTCTGGATTACTGTCACTTTTACTAAATAAGTACCCTGTACACCTACTCCTTCTCCCTCTATCTCATACTTTAAAAGGTCATCACCTGCGTACGCTCCAATACAGATGAATACAAAAAGAATCGTCATAATGATTCTACCGACAAATTTCACATTCATTACTTTCATAATTCTAATCTTTAATTATATATTATTGTTCACACCCTTCTTTACTGGCAAACTGCAAATATTCATCCTTCACTTTCCGATAATACTCTCCCATCAATTTGCCTGTATTCTCCTGAATCTTTTCTTCAAGATCTTCTAACACATATTTCAAAAAATCGCAATGATTACTGCCTCCTGCTATAGCAGTAGCTGTAGATCCACCAAGGGCATCTATCTCATCCATAGAAACCCCCAGACTAATTCCGGATGAAGGCTTATTTTGATTTCTGCTTTCATCCTTAAAAGAATTAGAGTTCGTAGATTCCAAATCATTATGCACACTTGCAATGTAACCAATCGTATTCAAAGTTCTTTTCTTCTTGTCCTTTTTGGCTTGCTTCAGCGCCAACGCTACTTCTTCATTATCCGGATCCAATTCTGCCGCTATCTTCAGATGCTCCATTCCCTTAGAATAAATGCCATCTGCCACTTGTCCTTTTCCCATATAATAGTGGGCCATGGCATAGTCCGGAATCAAGTCTGTTAATAAATTAAACATACCCCAAGCACCTGCCACTCCCCTTTTTTCTTCTTTCAAAAAGGATTCTGTCACATCCTCTGCAAAGCCATCAGAGAGTTGTCCCTTCGTATCTATCCAACCAAGTACGGAATTCAGCCAAACAGGTGCTTTGCCATCCACAAAACTACCTATATAATCAATCCTTCCCGGTAGTAATAAAGCACCTTGACTATTATATAACCCCATTGCAAAACTTTTGGCAATCCAGACCTTTGCCGATACATCATAATATACCCATTGATAAACACAAGGCAATATAGTACGCCCATATATATCCAAAACTCCCCATTTATCCCGCTTGCAAGCAAGAACGAATCCATCTTCAGCTATTATAAGCTCCTCATATTCTGTAGGAATTACAATTTGTTCTCCCACTATAAGGCCCATTTTACCATTATCTTCCCTTATTCTGAGAGAATCGGTTATAACTTCTGTTCCAGGATTATTAATTTTTTCATTGACCTCTCTGCTACATTCAGCGATTTTATCAAGCAAATCATCAAAATCACCGTTCCCTTTCGCATTTTTCATTTCTTCTTGTTTCTGACGATATACCTTATTGGATATAGGAACGCTTATCATTGCTTCTTCTAGAATATATTTACATGGAACAACGATTTCCCCCCTCAAATTAATAGCCCCGAACTTACCATCTTGCTTGATTGTAGCCAACATGTTATCTCTAAAATTATCAGCGTAATCAAATTGAGGTTCAATGACAAATTCTCCTTTTTTATTTATAAAGCCAAATTTGCCATTCTTCTTTACCGCAGACAGTCCTAAATTAAACCCATGAACATCATCTACATTTTCAAACTGCGGTTTAATTATAAAACGGTTGTGTATGTCTATAAAACCTACTTTTCCTCCTAAAACTACTCCCGCCAACTTTTCTGTAAATCTCTTAGTCACCTCTTCATATTGTGGAGAAATCAACCAATTTATCTCATAATCCTGATTTACTAAAGCCGCATCCCATTCACCAAACATAGAATTACCTCTATATTTTGAATTTTCCCACCATCCTTTATTTTCGGTCTGCTCATACCCCCATTTCTTTGTTGCAGCATTTTGGCGTGCTTTCTGTGCATAAAAACTAAAAGGTATAGCACAGCATAACAAAAACAATATTACTTTTTTTACTTCATTCATATACATGTCTTTTTTTTAACCTTATGTGGCTTCAAAGAAAAACAATTAACGCCATTTTACAAATTCACAAAACCAAGAGAAAGTATCAAACAGCCTAATAAGCATACTATTCTATCTAAATTAATGACTATATAACCTCATTTCCATATACCGCAAAGGAAAAATTAAGCACTAAAAGCAAAAAAGCAGCAATCTCACGACTCCTGCTCTTCCATTGTGATTTAAAATCACTTTCTATAAACTTGTATTTTCAATGTTATCAATAGATTCACTACAACAAATAAAACCTATCCTGTAATTCTTTTCTGAATTTCTTGGAAACCTGAAGTTCCGTAATATTCTCAAACGGGGGAAACATGACACAGCGGTTCTCCTTAATCATCATCAGATAATTGATATTAATGATATACGACTGATGGATCTGGACGAAGCAGGGGTCATATCCCTTGATATGATCAGCCGTAGTATTTTTCTTCAGCAGCAGAGGCAGCTGGTTGTTCAGCACCACTTCCCACAGTTTCCGGTCGGAGTTATAACGGAAAAAACCAATGTCAATGGAACGTAGAATACGCAAATCATTGGTAGGCGTGGATATCATAAAGGTATGCTCGCCGACCGAATGCACACGCGCAGGAATAGCCAAAGATGCAGCTGCCGACTCTTCCTCCTTTTTCATGAAGCGGTCGATAATCCCTTCCAGCTCCTTCTTGTCTATCGGCTTCAGCAAGTAGTCGAAAGCTGCCCCACGGATGGCATAAATCATGTATTTATCATAAGCCGTATAGAACACAATCTGCATATTCCAAGTGATTGCCCCCCTTATCTGTTCCAGCAGTTCCATGCCCTTCATGTCCGGCAGTTCCACGTCCAGGAACAGCAAATCCGGATGAACCTTTTCCAGCAGTTTCCGGCCATTCACACCGTTACGCGCCATCCCATCTATAGACAGCCTGTTATATTTCTTCAGTTCCAGACAAAGATTGTCCGCAGAGAACTCATCATCATCAATTATTACGACCCTGTATAGTTTATCCATAGTAAACAATCCTGCTTTAGTTATTAACGGAACAAAAGTATTAAAACATGTTTTAACGCACAAACCCGACACTCTGGTTATGGAACTATAGCGACCGTTTCGGACACTATTCTAGCAAAAATAATGACTAAACCATCTTTTTCAAATTATAATCATAACCATGGGGCAGGAAGACAGCAAACTCGCAACCGGTTTCTCCGTCTTCCAACTGCACATTGGTTATGGATATATCGATATGCTTCTTATTGTTAGCGTTCAACAACTGTATGGTTTGAAGAATCACTTTTATACCGGTGCCTGTACCGTAGTTGGCACTGTTTACCCGGTAACCTCCCCCGTTGTCACGCACCTTGACACAGATTCCTTCCCCGGTCTTTCTGATGTCAACCCACAGTCTTTTCATCCCCTCTTTGTCCTTCAGGGCATGCTTGATGGCATTTTCTATCGGAATCTGTATCATCATGGAAGGAAGTATTTCTTGGTCAAGATGGATGGCAGCATCTATGGATGTGGACAGTATAAAGCTATCTCCCAATGCTTCACGTTCCAGGTTGATAAACGTATTGACAAAGTCCAGTTCCTCAGCCATGGTAACACACAGTTGCTCGGTCAGTTCCAGGTTGCGCCGCATCAGTTTTACCAGCCCACGCATATTTCCGACTTGCTCGTCGGTGTAGTTACCCATCTCACGGTTCAGAATGTTAAAAATGAAATGGGGAGAAACCCGGTTACGGATATTCTCCATACGCAAAGTGGCAATCATATTCTGACTTCTCATTTGCAGCAAGAAACGCTGTCTCTTGTTGTATGTGTAGACAAATACAGCGAGCCCCAGAATACAGATGCAGGCAAACATCCACAGGTAAAGCGTCTGGTTCAGCGCCAGAACTTCATTCTCTTTTTGCTGAATGAAAATTTTCTGCTTCATCAGCGTGGTGTCCTGACTGTATTTCAGATCAATTTCAGCTGTACGCATTTTAATACGCTCATTACGTGTAGAATCATCAATATGCTGATTTTCCATTTGATAATAATAAGCTTGTTTGAAATCTCCCACCTCTTCAAAATAATGTTGTAGGTAACGGTTACGGATATGCTGCATATTCGGTTCCACATAATCAGGCTGGATAGCCTCAGACATACGTTTACGTGCTAAAGGCAAATTATTCTGCTTCAAGGCAAGTTCAATCAACTGGGTATCCAAATAATAGAGAGCTGTCTGATTTTCGATAGAACGAAAAAAATCACTACAAAGATTTAAATAGTATGCGGCAGAATCAACCTGATTCATCAACAGAAAAGTTTCTCCCAAATTCATTTCAGTCAGATGTTCCTCAAAAATCATATCTGGATAAGAACGAGCTAACAATAATGATTTTCTGAAAAATTCTAAAGCATTAGGATAATCAGCACGAAAATAATAAGAATTACCACGATTATTCAAATAAATATGTTTCTCAAATGGAAGCATCTTATCATATTGCCGAGCCGCCAGTTCATAGTAATAATCACAAGAAGTAAAATCACGAAGTTCCATATAAACCTGTGCCAATCCGTAATAAACAGGAAAACGCTTTTCTTCAGGAATCTTCAATGAATCACAGTAAGACAAAGCTTTACGATACCACATCGCACCTTTATCATAATGACCGGTACGGACAAAAGCATCAGCCAAATTAATAGAAATATCATGAAGCATATCTCTGTTACTACCCTTCAAACGATAATCGAACGCTTTTTGAAAACATACCACTGAAGAATCTGTCAACCCTTGACGAACACATACATTACCCCGCATATTGTAAATCTCAGCATACAAATCATTAATTAACGGTGACGGTTCAGCTCCATCGCAAAATACTTCCGCTCTATCCATGCTAAGTTTAGCCGAATCCATCTCGGACTTAAACATATATGCTTTTGCCAAAAGAACAAGATAATGGCAATACGCCACACTATCTGTGGTAAACGACATTTGCCTGGCAGTCCGGGTACATACATAATTAGGATTTTTTGACAGTGAATCAATTATAAAATCATAATACTGCATATAAATATCCATTTGAGTCTTTTTATAAGTTCCGGAACTTGTACAAGATACTCCCCATATACAAAATAATATACTATACCATAAAAATTTAAATATCAAATGTATGTTCTCCATCTTATCCTCCTTCATAGTTTTATTGACAAACATAAGCAAAAATAAACACAAGCATAAGCTTTTATTAAAATTTATTTGATCCCAAAAAGCCTTTTAGATAAAATTTACACAAAGATGAAGATTCACTTTGTCATGTCATGAAACATCCCTACCTTTGAAAAAAGAATTTATAAATGAAGAAACATGGAAACACTATCTAATTCTGTCCTGACTGTACAAATAGCCGAACATGGCGCTGAGCTTCAAAGTATCAAAAAGGATGGGAAAGAATATCTTTGGCAGGGAGACGCTAAATTTTGGGGACGGCGCTCACCTGTCCTTTTCCCCATAGTAGGACGTGTGTGGAATAATAAATACCGTCATGCCGGAAACACTTATGAAATAGGGCAACACGGTTTTGCACGTGATATGAATTTCAAACTAACCTATAAAGAAGACAAAGGAGCTGTATATTGGTTGGAAAGCACTCCTGATACATTGGGCAAGTTTCCTTTTCCCTTCCGCCTATTGGTGGGATATTTATTAGAAGAAAATAAAATCACCGTAAAATGGCGTGTAGAAAATCTGGGAGCTATGGATATGTATTTCCAGATCGGAGCACATCCAGCTTTCTATTTCCCCAAGTTCGATGCTGCTACAAAGGATCGTGGCTTCTTTGTTTTTGACCGAAAGTCTGATTTAGAATATATCATGCCAATAGAAAAAGGTTGCGTATCACCAGAACGTCATGTACTAAAATTAAATAAAGAAGGGCTGATGCCAATTGATATTCATACTTTTGATTGTGACACTTATATTTTTGACAATAAACAACTGAAAAAAATAACCTTACTGGATAAAAAGAAAAAGCCTCATATCAGTTTGGAATTTAATTCTCCGTTAGTAGCTTTGTGGTCTCCTACCAAAACACATCCCGATTGCCCATTTGTTTGCATTGAACCATGGTATGGACGTTGCGATTCTGTAGGGTATTCGGGCGAATTAAAAGACCGTGAATGGATACAGAAACTAGAACCAAAAGAAACGTTTGATGTAGAATATAAAATCATTATAGAGTAATCAAGAACAACGGGGTATGCACGATGAGTCACACCCCATCTTTTTTCTTATTGACTTCCCAAATACAGAAATATCATACCAATAAGTACTAGCACCAAATCCACGGCCTTGCTTTTAAGATTCTTCTCACGGAATACCATCGCACCAAATATAAAAGAGACAAGCACACTGCCACGCCTTACCATAGATACAATGGAAATCATTGCCCCGTCCAAGCTTAAGGCATAGAAATAAACAAAATCAGCTGCCGACAGAAAAATAGATATCAGAATAATACACCAATGCCAATGAAACGGAGTGGTAGATTTGCGCTTCGGCCACCATAACAATATTAAGATACCTCCCATCATAAACAATTGATAGATATTATACCATGACTGCACAATCATTCTATCTAGTCCGATACCTCCTTGATCGGCAGGCGCCATGAGGTACTTGTCATAAAGCCCGCTGACAGCTCCCAACACAGCCGCCATTACCACATAATAAATCCACTTATTATGTTTAAAATCTATTCCCTCTTTCTTTCCGCTGCGGCTCAGCATAAAAAAAGAGAAGACAGCCATCAGCACACCAATCCATTGGTAAAAATTCAAACGCTCACCAAAGACCACTAAAGCTCCTACCAACACCATCACCGGACGGGTAGCGTTTATAGGTCCCACAATCGTGATAGGCAGATTCTTCATTCCAAAATATCCCAACATCCACGACGAAAGGACAATAACAGATTTCAACACCACATAACGATGCACCTCCCACCCAGCAACAGGCACATAAAAAATAGAATTCTCCAATATTCCCGGCCTCCACACTGACAATACAATAAAAGGAAGAAATATCAAACTAGAGAACAACGTATTAAGAAATAATACTGGAATAACCGCATTGTCCTTTAACGACTGTTTCTTAAATACATCATAAAATCCCAGCAGTGCAGCCGAGAGAAATGCCAGAAGTAACCACATCATATCTTTCACCTTATTTAAAACAGAAGGCAAAGTTACAACAAAAAATAAACAAAGAAGTGTAGATTTTGATATAAATGGCATGGAAATAAAAGAAAAGGGGATAGAGAAATACATCTCTCCCCCCCTTTTTTTATTTATGAATGAATATTCTCCCAGACTTTCGCCCAACGCTTACCCTCGATTAAATTCCCAGTGATTTTCTTACGGCTTCCACCTTTTCCTCAGCAGCTGCATTAGCGGCATCGAAACATTTGTGGCAACCCATTTCACCTTTTACTTCCACATAGAACTTGATTTTAGGTTCTGTTCCTGACGGGCGAACTGAAATTTTAGTTCCATCTTCTGTAAAATATTGCAATACGTTACTAGCCTCCGGCATATCTATTTCTGTTATATTCCCATTACCATCAGTAGCCTTCAAAGTTTTAAAGTCTTTGACAAGAACAACCTTAGAACCGCCTATTTCTCTCGGAGGATTAGAACGGAAGTTTTCCATCATTGCCTTAATCTCTTCTGCCCCGCTCTTTCCTGGTTTCACAACATTCACAGTAGTTTCTTTTGAGAAACCATACTCCACATAAATATCAAGCAAAACTTCGAACAATGTTTTGCCCTGATCTTTTGCCCAAGCACAAATCTCTGCTAACAATGTACAAGCAGAAACAGCATCTTTATCACGGACAAAATCTTCAGCCAGGAAACCGTAACTTTCCTCACCACCACCGATGTACTGCTGTTTTCCTTCACGCAAACGGATCTCACGTGCAATCCACTTGAATCCGGTATAGCAATCCAACATTTCGATGTGGTTCTTATCTGCGACAGATTTAATCAGTTCCGTAGTAACGATAGTCTTCACAATGAAATCATCATCCTTCATCTTACCCATCGCAATACGATTCTTTATTATATAATACAAGAACAGCAAACAGGTTTGGTTACCATTGATCAGCACCCATTCTCCTTTGTCATTTTTACAAGCCATACCTACACGGTCAGCATCCGGATCACTAGCCATTACAATGTCGGCGTCAATTTTCTTAGCCAAATCAATAGCCATAGACAAAGCCTCGGCATTTTCCGGATTCGGAGAAATAACAGTCGGAAAATCGCCACTCTTCACCATTTGTTCAGGCACGGTATGTACATTTTCAAATCCCCATTGCTTCAATGCACGCGGAATCAACATCATACCTGTACCATGAATCGGAGTATACACAATTTTCAAATCCTTCTGACGCTTGATCACTTCAGGATCAATAGAAATTGTTTTCACTTTATTCAAATAGACGCTGTCTACCTCTTCGCCCACAATCTGAATCAGATCCTTGTTACCTTCAAACTTAATGTCGGTAGCCGATGAAATCTTGTTCACCTCATCAATGATACCTTTATCGTGCGGAGCCAATACTTGTGCACCATCATCCCAATAAGCCTTGTAACCATTGTATTCTCTCGGATTATGAGAAGCAGTAATATTGATACCGCTCTGGCAACCGAAATGACGGATAGCAAATGACATTTCAGGAGTAGGACGCATATCTTCAAACAAATATACTTTAATACCATTCGCTGAAAAAATATTGGCAGAAATTTCCGCAAACAAGCGGCTGTTGTTACGGCAATCATGACCTACCACTACAGAAATCTGATCGAGATCTTTAAAATTTTTATTTAGATAATTAGACAAGCCTTGAGTAGCAGCACCTACCGTATAAATATTCATACGGTTACTACCCACGCCCATAATACCACGCAAACCACCTGTTCCAAACTCCAAATCTTTATAAAATGCTTCAATCAAATCAGTCTTATCGGGATTCGCCAACATTTTCTTAATTTCAGCCTGTGTTTCGGCATCATAAGCAGGTGTTAACCATTTCTCTGCTTTCTCTGTCACTTGCTTTATCAATTCTTCATTTTCCATAATTTTTTGTTATTTATAAGGTTTATAATTATATCCGATTTTTACGTCTTGACAAATGTAAAAGAATTAAATTAAAAATCCTAGAAATTTGGAAGAAGAAAATTAGAGATATAAAGGATTATTCCCCAAAAATAATCTGTCATAAAAAAAATAGAAGACCATACAAGGTAAAAAACTATCTTATTATGCAAACAGGGGCAGAATTATAATCTGCCCCTCCACTAATTAATCAGACTTTCAGAACATATAAAAATATATCCTATTTCATCTTATAACGTCCACCGGTGGCCTTTACCAGTTCTTCCAAAAATTCTTTGGGATATCCCGGACGTACCAAAGGAGCACAATGACCGGTTTCAGGGCGAAGTATAGTTCCATCTTTTGCCATCTTTTTCACAGCACCATCATTATACTTCACAATCAAAAATTCACCCAACTTCTTCCAGCTGTCTATTGCCGATTCGGCTGTCATGCAACTATAGTTAGTCAAGAATTCTTTTGCTTTTACAGGATCTTTCTCATATAAACTCATGGCAGAAGATTCAATGCCAGCCTGTGCATTCGCATAAGTATCTTCCAAATTATTTTGAACGGCACGCATATCATCAATCATCAGGCTATAACGTGGACGAATCATATCGGCCACCCAATTATAAATCCAGAATGCAGAATCCCATGAAAAAGTAACACAGTCGGCTTCTTTACCGCTATAACAATCAGGAATACGATCCGAACAACAATATACAGGAGCAAACACTGTCATATTAGCATCATCTGTCCCAAACCATAATACTCCCCCTATTGCATCGGGCAGGCTAGCACGCATCTGTGCAACAAAAGTGAAAGCCGTTTGCTGAGTCGAGATGGGACGTTCATTGAAATATTCCTGATCTCCTACTTTAAAACTCAAGGGCGACAGACGATAAGGAGTTTTAAACGGACCGGCACCGGGATCATTAGTAATATCCAGTGGAGTACCCTCATAGTGATCGCGCATAGCTGCTTGTACATCACGTACTGAAAGTTTACGGGAAGGCTTGATATAAAGAGGCATCGGTTCTTTGCTGTCCCCCTGGATATAAGGAAGATAGGTATCTCCCACCGACTTATTGAACATATTATAGAAACTCCATACACGCGCTTCACAGAACCGTACACCACCAAAATCTAAAGGATTATATGCCGCCGAGAAACTGAAATCTTTATTCATACCGTCAAAATAGCCTTTTTCACGAGCGAAAGAAATCACATCCGGAGAGTAAAGACAATTATCCTTGTCATTCATATTGAACTGATGAATCCGGCTCTGATTAGCATGTGCGGCAATACAATCATCCGGTATACGGACTGCTACCCATACAGCACCTTTCACACCGGGACCCTTACCGATCATCTCCAAAATCCAGACTTCATTGGGATCAGCGATACTGAATGATTCGCCACTGCTATAATAACCATATTCTTTTACTAAATCCGTCATTACCTGTATGGCTTCTTTGGCTGTACGAGAACGCTGGAGAGCTACATAAATCAAACTTCCATAATCCATAATACCGGTAGAATCAACCAATTCCTCCCGTCCACCAAAAGTAGTTTCACCTATGGTTACCTGAAATTCATTCATATTACCTACCACATTATAGGTTTGACGCGCTTCTTTTATTTGCCCTAAATATTTGCCCGAATCCCAATCATAGATATCACGCATGGTTCCTTTTTCATGCATACCGGCAGGATAGTGATACAACTCGCCAAACATTCCGTATGAATCAGCGGAATAAGAAACGATAACAGAACCATCCACCGAGGCTCCCTTACCTACAATCAGGTTAGTGCACGCCAAACTCTCCGTTATCGCTGCCAACAGAAAGGCAGCACCTAAAATCAGTTTATTCTTCATTAATATATAACTTTTTAATTGTGTATAATACTTATTTTACCATCAAAATTCATATTCCTCTCTTGTTTCATTTCCACAATAATCTGTCACCACCAATTCCAATTTATGGGCGACTCCTTTTTTTAACCGTTCAGGATGCTTCATCCACAATTTCGCATTTTTGGAACTGAAACCAAACAAGGCAAATTCGCCGTCTATCTTCACCTTATAATCTTTGATACCCGTTTCCGCATCTCCTATTTTGAACTGAACCTTACCTGTCTTCCATTGCGTTTTATTTAATGGAGTTACTCGTGGAGACAAGGTATCTATAGCTACGGTATAAGTTCCCAGTTCACGGATGGAAGTCTTCATCCAACCATTCTCATAAGTTCCTCCTGCTGAACCTTTCCTTTTTCCCCACTTACGGGCTACATAATATTTCGACGTATCCTCTACAGGAAGATGGCGTACCCCGATCATCAGTGTGCATCCAGCTTGCAAAGCTACTGGCTCATCGTGCAATTGGTACTCGTAAGAAATTGCGGCTGTATCTTTAACCACCTGACAGTTCAGTGCCACATCCTCATACAACATCCCTCGGGGGATAACCAGTTCCATACCCGGTTCCTGAACCACATTACCTTTATTCCATGCCAAATAATGTTTTACTTGCGGATGATATTCCTCTATCGGCTGCCTATGGCCACGCACAATGAAACGATAAGTCGACTTATTACCATATAAATCAGCTAATTCATAACGAAAATGATAATCACGTTCTTCATCAATCGTAATCACCCCTCCTTCATCGTTGGCTTGTAACATGCGCAAACTATTTCCGGGAAGAATTTGTGAGCGCATCACCCAATTATGCCTCTTTACATTCTCCTCATAGTCTGTCCAAGCATTAATCATCCGGTTCTCTTCAGGCAAAACGCCATCCACTGTACTGCGAAAAACTTCTGTCGTATCCACATAGAGTACCACGGAACGCACACCATAATTATTATGTGTACCATCCATATAGTCGTATGCCTTAATACCAGCGGCTATTTTCCCCCAAGCAGAAACCGGTTGCCCCAAAGAAGCAACAGGTATGGATTTTTTTCTTTGTGAGCCTTCCACAACCCCAGCGCCCCGCTGCGGATAAAGCATAATCATTGACGCACGTGGCGGAGTAGTGTCTTTGATTTTATCGGTATAGAATTGTAAGGGATCTATCAATTCACCAGTATCCGTACAGCGTATCTCCATATGCAGATGCGGTCCGAAAGAATATCCTTCATTACCGCTTAAAGCAATGATTTCTCCAGCTTTGAAACTGACCTGATGAGGTTCGAATTTCAAATCCACAGCAAAAGTTTCATGCCGATATTGATATTCCTCCACTACTTTTGCCACTGCGGAAGCAAATTTCAACACATGCCCATACACTGAAGTATATCCATTGGGATGAGTAATAAAAATAGCCTGCCCATATCCGCCGGGAGTAACCAGTACACGGCTCACATATCCGTCGGCAATGCAATGAATAGGTTTTCCCACCTCTCCCTGGGTTTTAAAGTCCACTCCTCCATGAAAGTGGTTAGAACGCAGTTCACCAAAATTACCGCTCAGAGTAAGCGGAAAATCAAAAGGAGGACGGAATACAGGAGCAGCCGGTTCTTCCTGTGCCCGTACAGTGAAAATACTGCCCAAAGCTACTATGATTATATAATTTCGTAAAGTCATTTTCTTTATTTTATGGAGAACTCATCACAAAAATTTTGAATCTCTCCGCAAACTTACAAATAAAAAACAGAATATCCCTTAAAATAATGTTGCTAAACATACATTTATTACGAAAAAAACATATCCAGACAAAACCTACTTTTCTGACATTTTGTTATCTTTGAGGCAGTCAAACCCCTTAAATGTGACAATTATGATAGTAGGAATTCCTAAAGAAATCAAAAACAACGAGAATCGTGTATCATTAACCCCTGCAGGAGCACACGAGTTGGTACAGAGAGGTCACACGGTGTATATACAACACACCGCAGGTATAAACAGCGGATTTTCCGACGAAGAGTATGAGAAAGTCGGAGCGCGTATCCTTCCTACTATAAAAGATGTGTACGCCATCGCTGAAATGATTATAAAAGTCAAGGAACCCATCGAATGTGAATATAATCTGGTACGTAAGGACCAACTGGTATTTACATACTTCCATTTTGCCTGTGACAAAGAATTAACAGAGGCAATGATGCGTAGTGGTTCAGTATGCCTAGCTTACGAAACTGTAACAGACAAACAAGGAGGACTGCCTCTGCTGATTCCCATGAGTGAAGTGGCGGGACGAATGTCCACTCAGGAAGGAGCACGTTTTTTGGAGAAGCCTCAAGGAGGACGTGGTATCTTACTAGGTGGAGTTCCCGGTGTCAAACCAGCCAAAGTGCTGGTATTAGGCGGCGGCATTGTAGGAACCAATGCAGCTTTAATGGCTGCAGGGCTAGGGGCTGATGTCACAATCTGCGATATTTCATTACCCCGCCTGCGTCAGTTAAGCGAGTTCATGCCTAAAAATGTAAAAACATTATTCTCGTCCAGCCACAATATAGAAAAAGAACTGCCAACAACTGATTTGATAATCGGTGCGGTACTTATCCCCGGTGCAAAGGCCCCCCACCTCATTACACGCCCCATGCTGAAACTGATGAAAAAGGGTACCGTACTGGTAGATGTGGCCATTGACCAAGGAGGATGTTTTGAGACGTCCCATCCTACAACTCATGCCGAACCTATTTACGAAGTAGACGGTATCATCCATTACTGTGTGGCCAATATTCCGGGAGCTGTACCATGTACTTCAACCTTGGCATTAACCAATGCTACACTGCCATACGCCATCAGATTGGCAGATCTTGGTTGGAAAAAAGCTTGCGAAAACGATCCTGGACTAAAAAACGGCTTGAATATTGTCAACGGAAAGATTGTGTTTCCGGCCGTGGCAGAGGCCTTTGGCTGGAAGATTTAATAAAGTATGGATCCTAATGGAAAAAAGGAAGGCCGTCACGAAGGTCTTCCTTTTTTACGATATAATACTTATAAGGATTATCATCTCATGATTTTTCAAGCACTTCTTCCAAGGATTCTTCCTGCTGTTTTTTCCCTGTCCGACTTACAATCCAAATGCTGACTTCGTAAAGCAAATACATGGGCACAGATACCATCATCAATGTAAAAACATCTGACGTAGGAGTGATAACAGCTCCAACTATCAGAATAATAACAATAGCATGACGACGATACCGCTTCATAAAATCAGCCGTAAGAAATCCCAGTTTGGCAAAAAGCCAACAAAGGACAGGGATCTCGAAAACAATCCCCATCATCAGACTCACCATCATCAACGTATCCATATACGAGGACAAAGTAATCGTGTTCTCCACTTCCATACTGACCTGATAGGTAGCAAGAAAACGGAAAGTAAGAGGAAAAATCAAAAAATAATTCAAAAGAACTCCCATCATAAAAAGAAAATAGCCCCATCCTACAACCCGGGTAGAATATTTCTTTTCATTCTCGTATAAAGCCGGCGAGACAAAACGGAACAACTGATAAATAACATAAGGAGATGCCAACAAAAAACCCGCATAAAAAGACACACTCATATGAGTAATGAATTGAGCCGCCAATTGGGTATTGATCATTTTCACATAAAACACTTCCGGACATAATGAAGGCATAGCCATAGAATCAGCTATCCGGCAAAAAAAATGATAAATAATGAAATCAGCATTCTTAGGCGCTAGAACAATAGCAAAGAGCTCATCCTTAAACAAGAATGCTACCAACATTAGAAATACCACAGCCACTGCAATGCGGAACAAGACATGGCGTAGTTCTTCCAGATGATCCCAAAAGGTCAGTATCTTCTGCTGCTGTTCCATTATTTGTCACTTTTTCGTTTCCCCTTTCTTATCTTTCCCATCTATATCATCCTCCAACCCGTTCATCCCTTCTTTAAAACTCTTAACCCCTTTGCCCAACCCCTTCATCAGTTCGGGTATCTTCTTCCCACCAAAGAACAAAAGAACAATCAATGCAATGAATAACACTTCCTGCATTCCTAATCCTAAAAATAATAATGTGCCTGTCATTTTATCTATTAACTATTAAATGATTTATCAAAAACCAAAGTCATCTATTTATCGTGCTCTCCATCCATGACAACTACCAGGACATAACCAGTGCCACCATTTTCAGGTTGTTTCACAGTTTGCAACATTAACATCAAGTGTTTACAACTCATCTTTTTGCAATAGCTTTCAGCAATGCATAGCCGCCAAAAATCTGGAGCAACATGCCCGGAATCCCAATCCGGAAATCCTGTGCCGCCAAATAGAAATCACCGACAAGAACCCATTCTATCAAGGTACCCACCACCTGATATGCCATAACAGTCCCCAGCAATGCAGGAATTGTAATCTTACGGAAACGGTCTGCCATATATCCCGCCACCAACGCCAACAATACCGACTTTACCAATATAGCCGGCAGTATGGCCACAGAAGGCATTCCAAACAAGATGCTATTGGCAAGCGGAGAAAGAACAGCCGTCAACATCCCCACTTTGAATCCATATTTATAAGCACCTATTAATGTAAAGAAATAAATGGGTAACATAGCAGGACCACCCCAATGCACCAAATGACAAAGTTGCGGCAATACCACATTACCTACAATAAACACGAACGCAAATAAATAAGTATTTACGTTTGTGTAGTTTAACGAATAGAATTTTGTTGTTGATTCCATAAATACTAACCTTTCATTTAATTTCTGCAAATATAATCATTTCATAAAGCAAGCTCAATCTTTTTTTTCTCTTTTCTTGTTTATATTATCAAATATTCCTCTATCTTCGCAATAAATTGATAAAATTCCAACTATGAAATATTATAAATTCATCTATTTTTTAGCCTTCGTCCTTGGAATATCAACATGGGCACAGGCACAAAGCACTCCTTGTACCGGAAATACATATAGTACAAATGCAGACTTCTTCCGTGCCTCGGCATCAGCTCAGAGCGGTGACGCCACTGCCTCCAAAAAGAAGGCGATCATTACAGCCCGTACCGCAATAACTAACCAGATCAAGGCAAAAGCAGAAATGGCTGCCAAGTCTCAAAATAAATTCGGTAATGCAGAATGGGAACAATTTTTAGATCTGATCCAAATGGTTACCCAGCAAGAGGCTGCTAACTTAAAAGTAATTTGTGAAAACAGCCGACAGAACGGTGGTAAATATAAAACAGACGTTGTAGTAGAATTGCCCAAAGCAGGAGTTCTGTCCACAATCATCAACCAAATAAAAAGTGATGATAAATTAAAAGGACTTTTTGAAGAAAGCAAGTTTAAGCAAGCGTTTTAAAACCATTTGAATCCATCAGAGGGGTCCATGTGGTTTGAACAGAAAAACCAATTACATCAACCTAATCTTGACAAATTTATGGAAAAGTTGTACGATTACCTTCCCCAGCAATTGGTTACTTTCATTCTAGTAACATTGTTCTCTTTACTCATCGGTTTATCCCAACGGAGAATCAGTCTGAGACGAGAAGGGGAAACTACGCTTTTCGGCACAGACCGGACTTTTACTTTTATCGGTATTTTGGGATATCTCCTCTATATACTTGACCCTAAGGAAATGCATTTATTTATGGGAGGCGGGATAATTTTAGGCATGTTACTGGGTATCAATTATTATGTCAAGCAATCCCAGTTCCACGTGTTTGGAGTGACAACAATCATCATCGCTCTTATCACCTATTGTATGGCTCCTATCATAAGTACACAGCCTTCCTGGTTTTATGTCATGATGGTAGTCACCGTGCTTCTTTTCACAGAAATGAAACACACCTTTACCGAACTTGTACAACGGATGCAAAATGATGAAATGATAACACTGGCAAAATTTCTGGCTATCAGCGGTATCATTTTGCCCATGTTACCCAAGGAACCTCTTATACCGGGTATCAATCTCACTCCATACACCATTTGGCTGGCTACTGTAGTCGTATCGGGCATCTCCTATTTATCCTACCTGCTGAAACAATATGTTTTCCGCGAATCAGGCACTCTAGTTTCGGGTATTATCGGTGGTCTGTATAGCAGCACCGCTACCATTTCCATCCTTGCCCGCAAATGTAAACGGATACAAACGCATGAAATACCGGAATATGTATCTGCCATGATGCTTGCTATCAGCATGATGTTCTTGCGTTTCATGATTTTGATCCTTATATTCAGCACTTCCATCTTTCTGGATATCTACCCCTATCTGCTCATCATGTCTGTAACCGCCGCCGGCATCGGTATATTCATCCATAAAAAGCATACTATAAAAGGCGAGCGCGAAGTTATTGAGGAACCGGAAACGGAAAGTAATCCGCTGGAATTCAAAGTCGCTCTGATCTTTGCTTTATTATTCGTAGTATTTACATTTCTGACTCACTATACATTAATTTATGCAGGAACAGGAGGTTTGAGTATTCTCTCCATTGCAGCAGGATTAAGTGACATCACCCCTTTCATACTTAACCTGTTACAAGGCGGAAGCATTCCAGCAACTATCGTAGGAGCCTGCATCATGCAAGCTATCATCAGCAACATTGTGGTGAATATGTTCTATGCCATATTTTTTTCCTCCCGCAGAAAAGAAATACTGCCTTATGTATGGAAAGGATTCCTCACTGTCATTGGGATAAACGCTGTACTATTACTCATCTATTACTTCTAAATTATATTCTCATAAAAAAGCATATGCGGATAACAGGATTTAAATCCCTATCAGAAGAGTAGAATATAAGCCAATGAACTAATACTAATCACTGCCCAAAGAGCAACACCTTGAATCAGAGGTTTCATACCGACTTGCTTCAGTACATCCATAGACAAGGAAGCTCCAATAAAAAACATGGTAATAATCAATCCCTTACGTGCCAGTCCAGAAACGGCCTGCCCGAATTGAGGTACACCATCCAACACATAAGTATTCAGAACGATAGCTACAACGAAATAAAGGATAAACCAAGGAATGCTTACTTTCTTACCACTCCCCTTGAAAATAAAAGATGTAGCGAATGCCAAAGGAATAATCCAAAGGGCACGGGTCAGTTTAATTGTAGTCGCCACTTTCAACGCTTCTTCACCGTATGCCGCACCTGCACCCACCACAGAACTCGTATCATGAATAGCAATAGCTGCCCAAGTACCAAACTGTTGTTGATCTAACCCAAACGTATGACCTAACACCGGAAAAATGAACAAAGCGATAGCATTCAATACAAAGATAGTAGCCAAAGCCACAGACATCTCACTATCTTTAGCTTTCAATACAGGCCCCACAGCAGCAATAGCGCTCCCCCCACAAATTGCAGTACCTGAACTGATAAGGTAAGCCGTATCACGGTCTACCTTCAAAAGTTTACGCCCTATAAACATACCTATAATCATTGTACCGATTACAGAAATGATCGTAAATTCCATTCCTTCCTTGCCGGAAGCCAAAGAAGCCTGAAGATTCATACCGAACCCCAATCCCACTACAGAATATTGCAACAAATATTTAGAAACCTTTTTATTGAATTTAGGATGGGCCTGTCCGCAAACTAATGCAAATATCAACCCCAGAAATAAAGATACGGGTGGAGTGACCCACCGGGAAAATGGAGCCAATACCGGAATATAGTCCATCAATAAAAAGACCGTTAACGTGGAAAGCAAGCCTACATAAATAATTTTGTTGTTTTGCTGTAAAGCTGTTACTGAAATCATATATTTTACTTTTTAACATTATTTCTCTATTTCGAGGTGCAAAGGTAGTATATGTTTCAATAACAATCTAATCGTTTTTAATTATAGGTTATAACTTTTCCTTATAATGATTGGCAAACTGCATGAACAGAGCCGGAAGCCCTGTATCCTGCCCTTGCAATTGGACAAAATCAAATTCACGAAACATCACCAGGTCTTTTATATCCAATACTTTAAACTTTCCTGAATACAGTTCTTTATTAATAGACCGGATAGACAAAATCCCCATGCACTCACTATTTTCCAAAAATAATTTAATGCTTTCTGTACTCCCCAGGTGCATACGGATAGTAAGGTCCGATAACTTTATGTTGTGTTTATGCAAAGCGGTAATCAATACATCCAATGTTCCCGAACCTCTTTCACGAAGCACAAGAGGAACTTCTTTCAATTCATCCAAAGTTATCTCATCATAATCCATCCACTTACTACGAGTATGGACGATAGCCACCAGCTCATCTTGCAGAAAAGGAGTATATTTCAAATTAGGTTGCCGGGTATTGCCCTCTACCAATGCCAAATCTATGCGATGTTCTTGCAATGCCTTTTCCACCTCAGAGGAGTTCCCGCTGAAAAGTGATAAAGACACTTGCGGAAACTTCTCGATGAAACGAGCCAGCAAGGGAGGAAGCACATATTGGGCAATTGTAGTACTGGCTCCCAAGCGTAACTCACCGGTATGCTCATTACGTAATAAGTTCATCTCGTACTCCAAGCGTCCGTAATCTTCCAAAATTTTCTCACAATGTTCCAACAACAACCTGCCTGCATCAGTCAGCAAGATCTTGTTACCCATTCGCTCAAAAAGGCGCGTCTGGTACATCGTTTCCAATTCCTGAATATGCTTGGTTATAGCCGGCTGGCTGATAAACAGCTCCTGCGAAGCCTTTGTAAAGCTGAGATTTTTCGCAACACTACTGAATACTCTTAACCTGAAATCAGACATGTTTTTTAATGATTATAGTTCGTCTGCTTTAATTCCTAACGACTGTAAAACTGCGAATCCAAACATCTCCCACTGATAAGCCACTTCACAGGCTGGAGGATTCATGCCGAATACTGTCATTTTTTCTTTTCCGTCCACCTTATTTAATATAGCAGGAACTTTATCCCCATATTCTTCTTCGGCAGGGACAATAATTACCCGTTTCACCTCTTTTGCATCAACCACCACTCTCAAAGACTCTAGAAACAACTCTTCGCGACTAGCCATATCCGACGGTTCGAAAGAATAAAGTGCAAACTCTCCCAACTGGCTTTTGAAAGCCACGTTATTTAATTCCTTTTCCAAATCCGACGGCTGAAAAGCATCCATTTTCTTACTTTCCTCGTCATAAATAAATAATACCTGAACTGCATTCTCCCCCAAGGGTATTCCACTATCCAGTGACAGACATTCCAACAACACCGGCAAATCCGCTTTCGGCAACTTACGCCCCACCACGTCACCAAAATGTTTGGATAAATCACCCGCCACCCTATCTACATAGGCTACATCCACCAGAATTACAGTATCTGCAAACTTTATTTCATTTGTCATCTCGTTTTCATTTTATGATTTCGATGCTAAGATAGCAATTATCATCTGCCTGCAAAAAGAGTTATCTGCCTTTTTGTGTACAATTCGGACTTTTTTTCATTTAAAAGCCGGAAAGCCTGTCATTTTGTCTTCTTATTTTACTTCATTAGCTTTCTTTTTCTTTTTGGCAAACTATTTGACGATTATCAAATGAAATCGCAAAAGCCACTGAACAAAGCAGTGACAGTTACGTTTTCAATAGGTATTTGAATAATATTTAGAAAGGAGATACAATATGAATTTTAACAACTTCACAATTAAATCACAGGAGGCAGTGCAACAAGCGGTGAACGTAACTCAAGCCCGCGGACAGCAAGCTATCGAGCCTGTGCATCTGTTGGCCGGAGTACTGAAAGTAGGTGAAAACGTCACCAACTTCATTTTCCAGAAATTGGGAATGAACGCCCAGCAGATCGCATTGGTCATCGACAAGCAAATTGACTCGCTGCCTAAGGTTTCGGGAGGAGAACCTTACCTTAGCCGTGAAAGCAACGAGATATTACAAAGAGCCGTACAGTATTCCAAAGAGATGGGTGACGAATTCGTTTCACTGGAAGCTATTATCCTGGCCTTATTGAATGTAAAGAGTACTGTCGCTACCATATTGAAAGACGCGGGAATGACAGACAAAGAGCTGCGCTCCGCCATAGCAGAACTACGTAAAGGTGAAAAAGTAACTTCACAATCCAGTGAAGACACTTATCAATCCTTAAGCAAATATGCCATTAATTTGAATGAGGCTGCCCGCAGCGGAAAACTTGATCCGGTTATCGGGCGTGATGAAGAAATACGTAGAGTATTACAAATATTAAGCCGCCGTACCAAGAATAATCCGATTTTAATTGGTGAGCCGGGTACTGGTAAGACCGCCATTGTTGAAGGTTTGGCACACCGTATCATCCGAGGTGATGTACCCGACAATTTGAAGAACAAACAAATCTTCTCATTGGATATGGGCGCACTGGTTGCTGGAGCCAAATACAAAGGTGAATTTGAGGAACGTCTGAAATCTGTTGTCAATGAAGTGGTCAAAGCCGAAGGCAGCATCATCCTGTTTATCGATGAAATCCATACCTTGGTCGGAGCCGGTAAAGGTGAAGGTGCCATGGATGCCGCCAATATATTGAAACCCGCCTTGGCCCGTGGTGAGCTCCGCAGCATCGGAGCCACTACTTTGGACGAATATCAGAAATACTTCGAAAAGGACAAGGCATTGGAACGCCGGTTCCAAACTGTTATGGTAGCCGAACCGGACACGCTGAGCACCATCTCTATTCTTCGTGGATTGAAAGAACGTTACGAAAACCATCACAAGGTACGTATCAAAGATGAAGCCATCATTGCCGCTGTAGAATTGAGTAACCGGTACATTACCGAACGTTTCCTTCCGGACAAGGCTATTGATCTGATGGATGAAGCTGCTGCCAAATTGCGTATGGAACGTGACTCTGTGCCTGAAGAACTAGATGAAATCTCACGTCACCTGAAACAACTGGAAATTGAACGTGAGGCCATCAAACGTGAAAAAGACGAGTCCAAATTACAACAGCTGAATAAAGAGATTGCCGAACTGAAAGAACAGGAAACCTCTTACAAAGCCAAATGGCAGAGTGAAAAGGAACTGGTCAACAAGATTCAGCAAAACAAGCAGGAAATAGAACAATTGAAATTTGAAGCCGAGAAAGCGGAACGTGAGGGAGATTACGGTAAAGTGGCCGAAATCCGTTATGGAAAATTACAGGCTTTAGAGAACGAGATTAAGGATATCCAAGAAGACCTGAAACACAAGCAGGGTGACAGTGCCATGATAAAGGAAGAAGTTACCGCTGAGGACATTGCCGATGTTGTTTCACGGTGGACAGGGATACCTGTTAACAAGATGCTGCAAAGCGAACGTGACAAATTGCTTCATCTGGAACAAGAATTACATTTGCGTGTGGTAGGTCAGGATGAAGCCATAGCAGCCGTATCCGATGCCGTACGCCGTAGCCGTGCCGGATTACAGGATCCGAAACGTCCGATAGGTTCATTCATCTTCCTGGGTACTACCGGTGTAGGTAAGACAGAACTTGCCAAAGCATTGGCCGACTACCTGTTTGATGACGAGAGTCTGATGACGCGTATCGACATGAGCGAATACCAGGAGAAACACTCTGTATCTCGCCTGATCGGAGCGCCTCCCGGATACGTAGGTTACGATGAAGGCGGTCAGTTGACAGAAGCCGTCCGACGCAAACCATACTCTGTGGTATTATTTGATGAAATAGAAAAAGCACATCCCGATGTGTTCAATATTCTGCTGCAAGTTTTGGACGACGGACGTCTGACTGACAACAAGGGACGTACGGTAAACTTCAAGAATACGATTATCATCATGACTTCCAACCTGGGCAGCGCATACATTCAAAGCCAGTTCGAAAAGATTAATGACGAGAATCGCGAAGTGGTGATTGAAGAGACGAAGAAAGAGGTAATGTCCATGTTGAAAAAAACGATACGACCGGAGTTTCTGAACCGTATAGATGAAACAATTATGTTCTTGCCTTTGAACAGAGAAGAGATAGAACAGATTGTGATGTTACAAATCAACGGTATCAAGAATATGCTGGCCGGCAACGGCATTACTTTGGAAATGACCGATGAGGCCGTCCGTTTCATTGCCAGCACAGGCTATGATCCCGAATTCGGCGCCCGTCCTGTGAAACGTGCCATCCAGCGCTATTTGCTGAATGATTTGTCCAAAAAACTATTGTCACAGGAAGTAGACCGAAGCAAACCGATTATCGTAGAAACAGCTGGTGACGGATTAAAATTCCGCAACTAGAATGTTACAAACAGCCAGGAAAGATAAGATCTTATCTTTCCTGAGTAAAGGGGGGGCTCATCACTTGTAAGATATACAATCTTCCACCTGCAACATTACTAATCTTACAGCCCACGCATTAGTAACGTGTCACCCCACACGTTACTAACTTTCCGGCATGCACATTACTAACCTCTCAAACGTCCTGTTCTTTTCTGAAAAGAACAAGGTCTTTAAAAAAAAGAACAAGACGTTTTCATTGAAAGAACAAGAGCTTTTTAAAATTTGACCTGTTGTTTTTTCCATAATGGCATCTACATGCCGAAACTCCTTATTTTTCCTTCAGATCTTTCAGCTACTCCGCAAACACCCTGCCCGCCGACATTCCGGCTGAAAGATATACATCGCGAAATGTTTCAGCCGAAAAATATCCTTCAGGAAAAACGATTCCCTGAAAATCAGAGAAACACCGATTCGGCTGAAGGATTCCAATCCCCGACTGAAGCATTCTCGAACCCAATCCTTCAGCCGAAATGCCCACGAACAAGGCGTTTGCGGGAAGTCTGAAGGATTTGAAGGATTTTTCAGGGTATCCTTTATAGAGCACGATCTATGATCATATTCCACTGAAAGAAGTAAGATATCCTACTTCTTTTACCAATAATGCCGATGAACAAAAAGCCCGTCAAGCAGATTGTAAACTGCTTGACGGGCTTTTCCCCTTCGCTTTATTTCAATTATTCAGCAGCAGCTTCTTCCACTTTGTCGACAGATTCTGCCGGAGCTTCTACAAATTCAGTAATACCATTGTTTACCAAAATATTGTACCATGAAATCAGTTTCTTGATATCCCCGTTATGAACACGGTCACGATCATAATTTGGCAAAATTTCTGCAAAATAAGCATGCAACTCATCGGCTGATGCTTTTTTATAATTGATAGAAGCAACCGCTCCATTCTCTTTCTTCTTTACCGCTTCCAGCACTTCGCTCAAAGGCACTTCTTCCGCATCTGTGTACATAGCAATATCCGCCAATGAGATAACTTTGTCATGAGCATAAGCAGGAACTCTTTTCTTAGCTGCGTCAACTGTTTCTACAATCAACATGTTCTTTCCTTGAGAAATCAATTTATATAATCCCGGTTTGCCCGCGATTGATAAAATGGTCTTTAACATACTATTCTATTTTATATTTATGGTTTGAGGAAGCAAAAGTACAATTCACCAATGAAACTCCCAAATTTATAGTATGAATTTTTCGGTTTTTAATTGTTCTACTATTCTGTTCAACTGGGGTATGAGCAATTGCACCCCGTCATTCACCACCGTGAAATCGGCCCGCCGACGCTTTTCTTCATCATCCATCTGGGCAGCAATACGTGCCCGGACTTGTTCCTCGCTGGCTCCGTCACGATACATGGCACGCTGTATACGCAGTTCTACAGGTGCATAGACCATTATTACCGCATCTACCGTATCCTGAAAACCAGCCTCATACAAAATAGCCGATTCCATACCCACTATCTCACACTTTTCCTGACGTTCCACCCATACGGTAAAATCTTTCCGTACCCGGGGATGGATAATGGAATTGATTTGGAGCACATGCGCCGGATCGGAAAACAGATAGGAAGCCAACAACGGCTTGTTTAACAGACCATCCTTATAAACATCCTCACCTAACAAAGCGATCAGTTCCCCACGAATTCCGGCATCAGAAGCAGTGAGACGTTTCGCTTCATTATCCGCATTATACACAGGGATATGCATATTCTCCAACAAATGGGAAATGTATGATTTTCCACTGCCGATGCCACCGGTAACCGCTATCTTAATCATTGAATTTAATTCGTTGTTCTATCAAATAATCCACCTCTTTGGGATTCAAACGAACATGGTTCACATATCGGGGGATGGATTTGAGATTGACCGGACACTTCTCCCCCTTATTGTTCAACAAAGACTCATAAGTCACCCCGATAAAGAAATCCTCGGAAGTGATGGACTTGAAATGACTCAGACCTACCTGAAAAGTCACCTGAACCTTGGAAGGAAAAGTACGAAGTACCTTGTCGGGCGGAAAATTGATGCCACGTATAGGCACCTCCACACTTTTCTCAGCGTAGATATCTACCAATAAAGTCACATCATCAAAAGAGGGAATAAATTTCGCTCCGCGTACATCGGACAGATTCACCCTACGACGAATGGTATCTGCCACATCTTCAAAATTCAATGCCTGTGTATAAGCAGCCGTGATGGTATCCAAAATCTCCTGAGGAGCATAAACCATCACTGAATCCGGCGAGTAAATGATATCCGAGATATAATACTGGCGGTCTAAAGCCACCTTGCCTTGTAACTTCACGGGCACCTTCTTTGCCTTCCCTTTCGTATAAATAAACTCCACAGTATCCGGCCGTATGGTCAGCAATTTGGTTGTCTGATTCAACTGGACCGAAATCTTTTTCATTAAAGCTGAAACCGGAATCCGGACACGGCTCCCTTTATCCTCATAGTCCTTGAAGTCCACAACAATGGGATAAAATGTCTGCCCCAGCATATAGTTAGCCAATACAGTCCCCCTGTCTTTCACGCCAATACGCAGTTCATCAGGAAGTTCGGAGGTCAACACTACATCACTAGGTACATTCTTCAACCGTAACGGAATGGAAAATTCCGTTTCATAGTCATCATTTAACACCTGAAGCAACCAAAAGCAGAAAGATACAAATACAAAAAACAAGAAAATCAGGAACTCCCTGCTATTACGGCTAAGCAGGAAGCTTCTGATTCTCTCTAAAGTCTTTAAATAGTAAATACGTATGTTCCTTTTGTCGAACATGTTATCATGTCATTTACTTTGCCTGTTGTTGGTTGGATGCAGCATTAGCGAAGATAGAATTTCTATCAATTTTAATCTTAACGCCTGATGCAATTTCCAAAACAACTGTATTATCTTCTATTTCTTTTATCTTTCCGTATATACCACCTGCAGTAATCACTTCTTGACCCACTTCCAGATTCTTGCGGAAATTAGCAATCTCTTTCTGTTTTTTATTCTGAGGACGAATCATGAAGAAATACATAATAGCGAAAATGGCTACCATCATAATCAGGAAAGAGTAATCTCCTCCACCCCCTGCCTGCAGAAATACAAATAATAAGTTCATACTTTCTATGTTTTTTAGTTTATAATGCTGTTATTCTTCAATAACAAACAAAGATATTAATTTTTTGTTAGCTTATTCTCTTTTTTCAATGAATTAACGATTCCGTCCAAAGTTCCGTTAATAAAGCCACCGCTTTTCGGGGTGCTGTACAGTTTGGCTATTTCTACGTACTCATTCAGTGATACGCTGACCGGAATATTGGGAAAACTCAGAATTTCAGCCAAAGCGATCTGCATAATAACCACATCCATGAAAGCCACACGGTCTAAATCCCAGTTCTTTGTATTTTCGCTAATCAGATGACGATAATAATCGGCATTCAAGATAGTACGACGGAACAAACGGCGTGCGAAGTCTTGATCCTCCTCATCTTTAAATTCCGGCAACAATTCCTGTTTTGCACCATTCTTCTCATCGAAACGCTTGATGGTCTTCAACACAAAGGTATCCACTATTTCCTTATCATCATTCCAATACAAACTTTGGTCCTCCAAAACCTGATCTAGTTCGATATTATTAAAAATAATATTTTTATATAGCTTGCGCCACAATTCACGGTCTTCCTCATACGAAGAAGTCTCACTGGCCATATATTCCTTATATATATCGCTTTCTAAGATTTTATCACATAAAGTCTTTACGAAATCAGCTTCATTCTCCCAAGTTTTCTTCTGATTGTTCGAAAACTCCAGCAGTTGTTTGTTTACCTCCAACTGTGCAATAAAGCGGTTTTCTACAAATTTAGTGTTGGGAAACAATTCTTCCTTAGTAGGAACCAGTTTGTTTTTCGCAGCATTCAGTCGTTTGTTAGCCTGTTTAGTTACCTCTACCATTAAAAGCAGCAGATAGTTGTATAAGTCATACGCTTTAGAAAGGCTGAAAAATAACTCTTTTTCCGCTGTATCCAAGTTTTTGCCTCCGTTCTGATAATAAGCATAGACTATCTGAACTATCTTAAGACGAATAAGAACTCTATTTATCATAATTCACATAAAATTATTAAGGAGTTGCAAAAGTAGGTATTTTCATTGATTTTACATAACATAATTACATTTTTTAATGTAAAATTTACATAGAGCTATCTAAATCGCTTTTTTCATCGAAGTTTATCCGCAAATTTTTTGCCCATTTAAAAAAAATGTCCAATTTTGAAGCCGATTTATAAAGATACTTAAGTTATGGAAGATTATAAAAAGAAAAGTGTAGTGGATGGTGACAAAGAAATTGTTTTTTCAAAAGCAATTAAAGCCGGCAAACGTATTTATTATTTAGATGTGAAGAAAAATCGAAAAGATGAAATGTTTTTGGCTATTACTGAAAGCAAGAAAATTGTTTCGGGAGAAGGTGATGACTCGCAAGTAAGCTTCGAAAAACATAAGATTTTTCTATATAAAGAAGATTTTGAGAAGTTCATGAACGGTTTACAACAGGCTATACAGTTTATTGCCGAAGAGCAAGGTCCTATTGAACCTCATCACACTGAAAATGAAGAACAGGAAACAACCGAAGATGCGCACAAACCGCTTAGTCCGAATGAAATTAAAATAGATATCGATTTCTGATTCCAACTGATAAAGAAAGCACAATGATAAAAAAATTGTGCTTTCTTTTTGTCAAGTCGGAAATAAGCAGTAATTTTGCACCGCTTTTTCAAGCTCATCGTGTGATATACCACATCGTGTGATGGCGAATTAAGCAATAAGATCAACTTAATTTAGAGTAACACAAAAAATTTAAAAACAATGAAATCAATTGAAATTAAAGGTACTGTCAGAACAGACGTAGGAAAGAAAGCAACTCACGAATTGCGTAAGAACAATGGTGTTCCTTGTGTATTGTATGGAGTGCAGAAAGACGAAAACGGCTTGCCCGTAGCTACTCACTTCTCCGTTCCCACCGAAGGACTCCGTAACTTGGTATACACACCGCACATCTATGTTGTAGACTTGAACATTGATGGTAAAATAGTAAACGCTATTTTGAAAGATATCCAGTTCCATCCTGTAACGGATGCAATCCTTCACGTTGACTTCTATCAGATTGATGAAGCCAAACCTATTGTTATGGAAGTTCCTGTTCAGTTGGAAGGTTTGGCAGAAGGTGTACGTGCCGGTGGTAAATTGGCATTACAGTTGCGTAAACTGAAAGTGAAAGCTTTATACAATGTAATTCCTGAACGCCTGGTTGTTGATGTAACTTCTTTGGGTCTGGGCAAGACTATCAAAGTGGGCGAATTAAGCTATGAAGGTTTGGAATTGATTAACGCTAAAGAAGCCGTTGTTTGCGCAGTTAAATTAACTCGTGCCGCTCGTGGTGCTGCTGCAACTGCCGGTAAATAATCAGTAACCCTTTAATCCTTATCAATGAAATATTTGATTACAGGACTGGGTAATATAGGTGAAGAATACCGAAATACCCGTCACAACATAGGATTCACAGTATTGGACGCCCTTGCAAAGGCGTCCAATCTTGTTTTTACTGACGGACGTTACGGAGCCACTGCCACCCTCTCGCTCAAAGGACGCCAGCTTATCCTGCTGAAACCGTCTACTTACATGAACTTGAGTGGAAATGCAGTGCGCTACTGGATGCAAAAAGAAAACATTCCGTTGGAAAATGTGTTGGTAGTGGTGGACGACCTCGCCCTTCCTTTCGGTACATTACGTCTGAAAGGAAAAGGCAGCGATGCCGGACACAATGGTTTGAAACATATAGCTGCTACGCTGGGCACACAAGATTATGCCCGTCTGCGCTTTGGTATCGGCAACGATTTTCCCCGTGGCGGGCAAATAGATTTTGTATTAGGTCACTTCACTGATAAAGATTTGAAGACCATGGACGAACGTGTAGCAACGGCTTGCGACATAATTAAGAGTTTTTGCCTGGCAGGCATCAGTATAACAATGAACCAATACAATAAAAAGTAATGGCTGAAGCAAGAATTGATAAATGGCTATGGGCCTCACGTATATTCAAGACCCGCACTATCGCTGCCGAAGCATGCAAGAAAGGACGGGTTTCTATCAACGGCACTCAGGTGAAGCCATCGAGAATGATAAAACCGGGAGAAGTGATACAGGTAAAGAAACCACCTGTCACGTACTCATTTAAAGTTTTACAGGCAATAGAAAAACGTATAGGTGCCAAATTGGTTCCTGAAATACTGGAGAATGTAACGACTCCGGAACAATATGAATTGCTGGAAATGAGCAAAATCAGCGGTTTTGTTGATCGCGCCCGCGGAACAGGACGTCCCACTAAAAAGGACCGTCGCAGTATGGAAGAGTTCATTACTCCTGAATATTTCGGTGACGATGACTTCGACTTTGAATTTGATTTCGAAGAAAAAGAGTGATTAGTTAATAGTTAGTGATTAGTGGTTAATAGCGGATGCATACACCGCAGGCACTAATCACTAACCACTAATCGCTACTACAGATTTTTCTTTATAGCTTCAATCATTTCTTGATATTCCGCATCAGCCAGATAAACTTTTCCCGGATTCATCTGAAATACACCTCCATAATCAGGTCCATCCACATACTTGGGGACCAAATGAAAATGCAAGTGAGAAAGTTTGTCACTATACGCTCCGTAATTTATTTTTTCAGGATGGAAAGCCTTGTCCATGGCACGGGTCACACGGGTAACATCTGCCATAAATGCGTTACGTTCTTCATCACTCAGTTCAAACAAGTCGTTTACATGATCTTTATAAGCAACAAGGCAACGTCCGCGATAGGTTTGTTCCTTAAAAAGGAATACACGTGAAACACTCAGTGGCGCTATTTCAATCATTAAATTGTGCAATGTCTCATTGTTCTGACAATACAGACAATCTTTAGGATCACTTTTCATGGTTTTCTTATTTATTAAAATTAATTATTCTTCCTCTTTTTCTTTCTTACCCAACAAACGGTACACATCATCCCGTTCGCCTACCACCCATACCACATCTCCTTCCGTAAAAGGTACATTGATATCAGGGGTCATCAGCGTACTATCTTCTTTTTCGACGCCTACTACCAGACATTTGTACTCATCCCGGATACCACTTTCTCTGATATTCTTACCCAAAAAAAATGAGTTACGATCTATAATGAACTGTTTCAGACTCATTTCACGCCTTTCCAAATCTTCCTCTTCGGCGGCGGCTGATACTCTTTCTGCTTGACGGGCAAACTCGCCCAACTGCTCATCCGTACCGATTACCTGTATGGTGTCACCGGGAAACAGACGTACATTCGCCCCAGGAATATTAATACGATGCATTCCACGAATGATAGATGCCACATGCACTCCGTATTTATGCCCTAAATTCAATTCTCTTAATGTATGTCCCGCCCATAAGGAATCCGCAGGTATCTCAAAATCCGAAAGATGTAAGTCGCGGGACAACAAATGTCCTTCATACTCAGGACGTTTCTGGCCTGTAAATTCAGCATGCACATCTCTGAAACGCAAATTCTGAATAAAAGTACGCTCCATGAATATAGATTGTTTCTTTAGCCATCGCGAGAACATCATCATACCTACCAAAACAACAGCTATACCGATCAGCAAAGTCGTGGAAGCCTGAAAAAGTTTCTCTATCACAAACATCACAAACATGACAGCTATCATTATACGGAGTAAAATGGTAGAAATCAAGGGTGCCCGGTTGAAACGATTATCCTGCCATAACGCCTGAAACTCTACAGAGTGGTTTTTCTTCATAATAATGGCACGCAAGAAAGGTGCGATGCAAACGATAGTAAAAACAGCTCCTGCCAGATTTGCCCAAAAGACAGGCAGACTAGCCCGGAACAATGGAATAATAAAATGGAATGAAAGTGTAATCATAGCTATACACAATACGGAATAAACAGCTACAATCCTAGCTATGGCAACCAACAATTTCTTCCAATTGTTTTCATGATTCACCGTTTGCGATCCCGACGAATAACGCTCAAGCATTTTTCTCCATTTGCCGGGCAGACGTTTCTCTACTATATGATAAGCAGGTATCGCCAAACGTATCATATACGGGGTCAGAAATGTGGTAATGACCGAAACAGCCACCACAATAGGATACAAGAAATCACTGGTTACTTTCAGACTTACCCCCAATGAAGCGATAATGAATGCAAATTCACCAATCTGGGTCAGACTGAAACCACATTGCATGGCAACTTTCAACGGCTGTCCCGACAAAATCACGCCACCTGTACCAAAAATAACCTGCCCAAGCAGAATGGCCAATGTAATAATCACAATGGGCCATATATATTCTACAATCATGGCAGGGTCTACCATCATTCCCACAGATACAAAGAAAATGGCTCCAAACAAATCTTTTACAGGGGCCACAAGCTTCTCTATATTTTCGGCCTCCACCGTTTCTGCCAAAATAGACCCCATTATAAAAGCTCCAAACGCAGCCGAAAATCCAACCTTGGCCGCTACAACTACCATACCGAAGCACAATGCCAGCGAAACAATCAGCAATGTTTCATTTGCCATCCACTTGCGGGAACGCTTCAAAAATGTAGGAATGATATAAATACCTACCACAAACCATAATATAAGGAAGAATAATAATTTAGCAATGCTATAGACCATTTCACTACCCTCGAAATTCTGACTCACTGCCATTGTACTCAACATAACCATCAAAACAATAGCCAATATATCTTCCAATATCAAAATACTAAGAACCAAACCGGCAAACCGTTGCTGCCTCAACCCCAAATCATCAAAAGCTTTGTAAATAATAGTCGTAGAGGACATGGCCAACATACCTCCCAAATACAGACAGTCCATGCGTTGCCACCCGAAAGACCACCCCACAAAAATTCCAACCAATATCATACAAAATATAATGGTACACGCCGCAATGACCGCTGTCCCTCCTACTTTCACCAATTTCTTGAAACTAAATTCCAATCCCAGAGCGAACAACAAAAATATCACACCAATCTCCGACCATGTATGGATATTGGCCACATCAATGACCGACGGAGTAAGAGGAACATGGGGACTTGCCAAAAAGCCGGCTACGATATAGCCGAGAACAAGAGGTTGCTTTAACCGTTTAAAGACGAGCGTCATGACACCGGCGCAGATCAGAATCAAAGCCAAATCACTTATCAATGGAGCCAATTCAGACATAGCTAATAAATTTTTGATTGCAAAATTAAGAATTATCTATTTATCATATTCTTCATCCTATTATTAATTTTGCATCAAAAGCTGTTTTTATGGAAAGGAACTAACAACAAATGTATATCAGCCATATAAAGAAAAACGCGAATATTCAAAAAATCTGAATATTCGCGTTATATTTGTTATCAGCGTTCTCTTTTCCGGCTTTCGATTTATTTTCTGAACGGGGCCTTTACTATTACAGCTTTCAGTTTGCGTCCGCGCACATCAATAAATATTTCAGTACCTAATGCTGTGTAAGCGGTCTGAACATATCCCATACCAATACCAATCTTACGCATTGGAGACATGGTACCACTAGTTACTTCACCTATTTTCTCTCCATCAGCATTTACCAGTTCATAACCATGACGGGGAATACCACGGTCTACCATTTCAAAAGCAATCAGCTTGCGTTTCAATCCTTCGGCTTTCTGCTTTTCAAGTAAAGCGCGTGAAATGAAATTCTTTCCTTCAACAAACTTAGTAATCCAGCCCAATCCTGCTTCCAACGGAGAAGTGGTATCACTCAAATCATTACCATACAGGCAAAAGCCCATTTCCAAACGTAATGTATCACGAGCCCCTAGTCCGATAGGTTTAATCCCTTCAGGAGCACCTGCTTCAAAAATTGCTTTCCAGATAGCCTGACCGGCTTCGGGATAAAAATAAAGCTCGAAACCACCTGCACCGGTATAACCGGTATTCGAAATAATCACATCTTTCTGACCGGCGAACTCACCTGTGGTAAAAGCATAATAAGGAATTTCGGACAAGTCGACCGGAGTCAGTTTTTGCAAAACTTCCATAGCCTTCGGTCCCTGAATAGCAAGCTGTGCCATATGGTCGGATGCATTTTCCAATTCCGCACTCACTGTGTTATGACTGACACACCAGTTCCAGTCTTTCTCAATATTGGCTGCATTTACCACCAACAAGTATTTTTCGGATTCATAGTGATATACCAACAGGTCATCAACAATACCTCCCTCCTCATTAGGGAAACAAGTATATTGCGCTTTACCGACAGGCAAAGTTGCTACATTGTTTGAAGTCACTTGCTGCAAAAACTCCAACGCATTAGGACCTTTTACCCAAAATTCACCCATATGGGATACGTCAAAAACACCTACGGCATTACATACTGTAAGGTGTTCATCAATAATTCCCGAATATTCAATAGGCATATTATAACCTGCAAATTCGTGCATTTTCGCCCCCAAGGCAATGTGTGTTTCGGTAAACGGAGTTGTTTTCATGTTATTACTTTACTATTTTAAGGTTAATAAATTACTTATCTTGCCACCAACTCAGCAATTTTCACCACTACTTTCATAGCTTTCTCAATAGACTGGATTGGCACGAACTCATATCTGCCATGAAAATTCAAGCCACCGGCAAAAATATTGGGACAAGGCAATCCTTTGAATGAAAGTTGTGCGCCATCCGTTCCGCCGCGGATAGCCTTCACCTTAGGTGTCACGCCCGCCTCTTCCATAGCCTTGAAAGCGACATCAATGATATGCATCACCGGCTCAATTTTCTCACGCATATTGTAATACTGATCTTTCAGTTCCAAGGTAACGGTACCTTCTCCATATTTCTTATTGATGATTTCCGCCCATTTTTTCATATTTTCCTTGCATGCCTCAAACTTGGCACGATCATGATCACGGATTATATAAGAGATAGTAGTCTGCTCTACTTCACCCGTCATGCCAATCAAATGATAGAATCCCTGATAACCATCAGTACACTCAGGCACTTCGTCCGTAGGCAATAAAGCCACAAACTCATTAGCTACACGCAAAGAGTTGATCATTTTATCCTTAGCGTATCCCGGATGTACGTTACGTCCTTTAATAATCACTTTTGCAGAAGCGGCATTAAAGTTTTCAAACTCCAACTCCCCTACTTCACCACCATCCATCGTATATGCCCACTCGCATCCGAATCTCTCCACATCAAATTTATGTGCACCCAAGCCTATTTCTTCATCAGGATTAAATCCCACACGAATTTTTCCATGCTTGATTTCAGGATGTTCTTTCAGATATACCATAGCTGAGATAATTTCAGCAATGCCCGCCTTATCATCAGCTCCCAACAATGTCTTGCCGTTAGTTACAATAAGATCCTCCCCTTTATGATCCAACAATTCGGGAAATTGCTTGGGAGAAAGTATAACGTTGTCTTCTTCACACAATACAATATCTGTCCCATCATAACCATAGACAATGCGTGGGGTGACTCCTGCACCCGTCATATCGGGACTGGTATCCATGTGTGCAATAAATCCGATGGCAGGAACCGGTTTATCCGTATTGGCCGGCCATGTAGCAAACAGATAACCATTCTCATCCAAAGAAATTTCCTGAAAGCCCAATTGTTCCAATTCTGATTTTAAATATTGCGCAAACACCATCTGCTTCGGCGTACTAGGGGTAACTCCGCTATTCTCATCAGACTGAGTGTCGAAGCTTACATATTTTAAAAATCGTTCTATTACCGTCATTTTTCTTTTTGTTTTAATATTCATACTTGCCTGTAAAAATAGAAAAAGAGCCGTGAATTGCCAAACAAATCACAGCTCTTTTTTATTAATATTTTATTATTTTGTTATTAGAAGCAACTGGAGCCATCAAAACAATGGGTACATACCTTACATTTTGGTAATCCTATCGCTTCTACCAAAGTTTCCAAAGTATTGAACTTCAACGAACTCAGACCAAAGCGGTCGGCAATCATTTGTACCATCTTCTTATATTCCGGCGAATCTGTTGTTGCATATTTTTCCAGATTCTTATTTTCATCGCCTTCAATCTCCTTAATCATCCGGCGGGTAATCAGTTCCAAATCACTTTTTGAAGAAGTGAAACCAATGAAAGGACATCCATAAATCAATGGCGGACAAGCAATGCGCATATGAACCTCTTTAGCACCATAATCAAATAAAATTTTCACATTATCACGAAGCTGGGTCCCACGCACTATAGAATCGTCACAAAACAACACGCGCTTACCTTCCAGCATTGCGCGATTAGGTATCAGCTTCATTTTTGCTACCAGTGAACGCATTTCCTGATTGGCAGGAGTGAAACTACGAGGCCAGGTAGGTGTGTACTTGGCAATAGCACGATGATAAGGAATTCCTTTACCTTCAGCATACCCCAATGCCATACCTACCCCCGAATCAGGAATACCGCAGGCACAATCAACTTCCGAATCGTCCTTCTGCCCCATTTTATAACCACTCATAAAACGTACTTCCTCTACATTTTTTCCTTCATAACATGAAACCGGAAATCCATAATATACCCACAAAAAAGAACAAATCTGCATTCCTTCGTTCGGCTTGCGCATTTGTTCCATTCCATCGGCACGCAAGCGAATAATTTCGCCCGGTCCTACATATTTCTCTATTTCATAATCCAGATTCGGCAAACTGCTTGATTCACTTGTCGCAGCATACGCACCCTCTTTTTTACCTATTACAATCGGAGTACGCCCCCATTTGTCACGTGCTGCTATAATACCATCTTCCGTCAATATCAGCATGGAGCATGATCCTTTGATTTTATTAAAAACATTCTCGATACCATCTACAAAATTTTTTCCTTGCACAATAAGCAATGCTATCAGTTCTGTCTGGTTCGTCTTGCCAAGACTCATTTCAGAAAAGTGCATATTAGCCGCCAACAAGTCGCATTCCAATTCCGTAATGTTATTGATTTTAGCTACTGTGACGATGGCGAACTTGCCTAGATGCGAGTTTATCACGATAGGCTGCGGGTCCGTATCACTGATAATGCCGATACCCGAACTCCCTTTGAACTTTGGAAGTTCAGATTCAAACTTCGTACGGAAATAAGAGCTCTCCAAATTGTGGATAGAGCGCATAAAGCCCTCTCCTTGAGCATACGTAGCCAAACCACCTCTTTTTGTTCCTAAATGTGAATTATAGTCCGTCCCGTAAAATAAGTCGGTGACGCATTCAGCCTTTGAGACTGTTCCAAAAAAACCACCCATTCCTTTTTGCGTATTTTTCGTTTAGGGTGCAAAATTACTAAAAAAGTTTGGCTCTGAATGAATAATCATTGCTATTTTTGCATCAAAATGTAGCATTTATGAAATCACTATTACTCATCTTCTTGGGAGGAGGTACAGGAAGTGTACTTCGCTACCTGCTTACCATAAGTATTTATCGCCAGGGAGCAACGAATTTTCCGTGGGGTACTTTCGCAGTCAATATTTTGGGTTGCATACTTATCGGGGTATTTTATACCCTCACCTCACGCATTCATATCAACAATGATATAAGACTGATGCTCACTATCGGACTTTGTGGTGGCTTCACCACTTTCTCCACTTTCAGCAACGAAAGTTTGCAATTACTGAAATCAGGACTCTACCCCTCTTTTTTCACATACATCATTAGCAGTGTGGTATTGGGTATCCTCGGAGTAATGCTAGGAATATGGATGAGCGAATAGAGCAAAATAAATATCCCTCCGGCTCTATACCACATAGAACAGGAGGGATTGAAATTGCACCTCAGTTATAAAACCTTATTTTAATCTCAAGACACTTCGTCCGGCTGTAATGGCTGCATTGTTTGCAGGAGTTGACTTACGGGTACAATAATCAAATTCCGCTGTTTTCTCTCCGTTAAATGATTTCCATTTTAATTTCAGCTTCACTGTTTTTCCTTCAGTGTCAGGCAAGGAATCCAAATTAAATGCCACCAGTCCGTCGGCAGGTTCACCGTATACATCACCAAAGGCATTATGGCGGAATTCTACCTCATAAGGATTTTCAGCATCTTTACTCATCAGCAAATTGACAAAATGAGCTTGACTGCGATCCCCCCACATGGTTCTGAAACGCAAAGTCAAATAACCGTCCTCGGCAATTGTCACCCAATCGTTAATCATATCTACAGGGTCAGTACCATACACTTCATCATTCTTATCTCCTAAATCACCGGCAATCGGTTTTGTCAAGATACTGTCTATCCAGTTGATATGTACAGCCTTGTCATACTCTCCGCTTGACTCATTCACCGGATCGAAATTTACAAGAGCCCTTACTTCCTTCTCACCATAAGGAGAATTTTTCATATTGACAGGCAACAGTGTCGTACTGTCATCCAACTGCATAAAAAATGAATTGTCGGCCACCGGTTTCACAGTAACCAATGCATTGGGCCACGCGTATCTGTAATAATCATTATCATCATCATCCAAACAGGATTGAAAGATCATCACAGAAGCAAGTACCGCTACAGACGCAAGCAATTTATTAAAACCAAAAAACTTTTTCATTGTGCTTTTCTTTATTAGTTAATTATTCTAGTTTATAAGTCTTTTCTATTGAAAGAAATGCAGGCTATACCATAATGCTGCACGAAGTTTTGTTAAGAAAACATAATCATCTGACAGTAATGTTACAAACATTCTTCCATTTGCATTTTCTACATCTAAACAAGTGATGCTATAGGCGAACAAAGGGATAATTTTACCGAAATTTAGATCATATCAAATTACTAGTCCTATGATTTTTTTATCTTAAATTTGTTACTGTTTTTTGAAAAGGAAAAGATTTAGAATAAAGAGTTTTATGAAAGCTACTATCGCAAGTCTCATTTTTTTGCTATTGTCATTAGCCGTCTCATCGCAGACTTATAAATATATTGGTATAGAAGAAGGACTAAGTAATCAGAAAATATACAGAATTCAAAAAGACGCGCGTGGATACATGTGGTTCCTCACCCATGTGGGAATAGACCGATATAACGGAAAAGAAATAAAACATTATAAATTAAAAGAAGGCGACAGGGAGCTAGACCCGTTATTGAATATAAACTGGACTTATTTAGATAAAACAGGTACACTGCTGGTCACAGGAAAACAAGGCAGAATTTTCCGTTATGATTCAGGACACGATCGTTTTGTACAGATATACAGTATGTACAATTACTGGAACAAGGACTACCATGCTTTCGTGAGATATAGTTATATAGACCAGGAGAGTAACGTATGGTTGTGCGACAAATCGGCTATCCACCTTTTTAACATAGAATCCGGACAAAAGCAAAGAATTTCTAACCGGCTGGGAAATATCACCTGCATAGAACAGATAAACAGTGAACATTTTTTTATAGGTACAGACAAAAGAATCTATCTGGTAAAACTGGAAAACGGGAATTTGAAAGAACTCTCCTGCGGCAAACTGGAAATGATGGATATGCACGTACACGAATTATATCTACACCGTACAGCCAACAAACTATTTATAGGCACTTTTGAAAAGGGAGTCTATATATATGACTTAAATATCCAGAAAATTGTACGTCCCGAAGTAGAACTAACAGATGTGAATATTACACGGCTCAGTCCCTTGAACACAAAGGAATTATTAGTAGCCACTGAAGGAGCAGGAGTGCACAAATTAAACATAGATACCTATGAAACCGAACCTTATATCATTGCAAATTATGGTAGTTACAACGAAATGGACGGGAACATTATCAATGATGTATATGTAGACAACGAGCAGCGTATCTGGCTGTCTAGCTATCCTACAGGAATTACCGTCCGCAATAACCAATATACCAACTACAACTGGATAAAGCACTCTATTGGCAACCGGCAGTCACTAGTAAACAACCAAGTAAACTCCATTATAGAAGATAGTGACGGGGATCTGTGGTTTGGAACAAGCAACGGCATCAGCTTATACGATTCAAAGCAAAAGCAATGGCGTTCTTTTCTAAGCTCTTTCAATCACGGACTAAAAAATCAGAACCGCATTTTTATCACTTTATGCGAAGTTTCTCCGGGTATTATATGGGCCGGAGGATATGCATCGGGCATTTTCCAGATTACCAAGAAAAACGGAAACATAGAATACCTCACCCCTGCCCAATCTTTCCATCTGAATGTACGTGCCGACAAATACATACGCGACATTAAAAAGGACAGATACGGGTGCATATGGTCCGGAGGATATTATAATCTGAAATGCTTTAATCTAAAGACACGCCAAGGACGTCTTTATCCCGGACTAGGGTCCGTCACTGCCATTGAAGAAAAGGATAGTACATCTATGTGGATAGGTACCTCCACCAATCTTTTTCTACTGGACCGGAATTCGGGTAAATACAATGAAATACATCTGCCCGGTGGAGCAACCTACATTTATACGTTACACCAAGAAAACAATGGTTTACTCTACATTGGCACCAGTGGCTCCGGACTATTTACTTATGATCCGGTAAAAGAATCAATCAGCGCCCATTACCACACAGAAAACAGCCCGTTAGTATCAAACAGTATTTATGTTATTCTACCCACAAAAGACGGGAATATCTTGATGAGTACCGAAAATGGTATCAGTATTTTCTCGCCTACTAACCGCCAGTTCCGCAACTGGACTCGCGGACAAGGGTTGATGTCCACCTGTTTCAATGCCGGCTCTGGTGTACTACGTGCCAATGGGAACACTGTATTCGGAAGTACAGATGGTGCACTGGAATTCCCCCAAAACATAGAAATGCCCCAAACAGGAGATTCACATATGATATTCAGCGACTTCCATATTTTCTACCAAACTGTATATCCTAATGATCCAAACTCTCCTCTGACTAAAGATATCGACCAAATAGAGAAATTGAATCTGAAATATATGCAAAATACATTTTCTATCCGAGTATCCTCTATCAATTACGATTATCCGTCGGACATACTATATACCTGGCAGTTGGAAGGATTCTACGACGGTTGGACTACTCCAAGTGACGAAGGGACTATCCGATTCACTAATGTTGCTCCCGGTACCTATACACTGCGTGTACGTTCCGTTTCTAAAGAGGATAATAAACACGTGTTACAGGAGCGGATATTGAAAATTACTGTAGCACATCCCGTGTGGCTCAGTTTTTGGGCTATTTGTATTTATGTCCTGACTATCACTTCAGTAACATACGTCATTTTCCGCCTGCATTCCATGCGCAGAGAAAAGAAGGCCTCGGATGAAAGAACTCGGTTCTTTATCAATACAGCGCATGATATCCGTACTCCGCTGACACTAATAAAGGCACCTTTGGAAGAAATTCAACAAAAAGAAAATTTAAGTGAAGAAAGTCAGGCCAATATGCTTACAGCGATGAAGAACGTGGACACCTTGCTACGCCTCACCACTAATCTGATAAACTTCAGCAAAGCTAATGTATACTCCTCCTCCCTCCGTATATCGGAACATGAACTTAATACCTATATGGAAGGAATATGCCATGCCTTTTATAGTTATGCAGAAGCCAAACAGATCAAACTCGACTACAAAAGCAACTTTGAATATCAAAATGTATGGTTCGACAAAGAAAAAATGGACTCGATCACAAAAAACTTGATTTCAAATGCTATCAAATATACTCCCGCCCACGGTGAGGTACACATTATCATCTGCCATGACAAGGACAACTGGAGCCTGGAGATTACAGACACGGGCATCGGGATTCCTGCCAAAGAACAAAAAAAGTTATTCAAGTTACATTTCAGGGGCAGCAATGCCATCAATGCAAAAATTACAGGCAGTGGAATCGGACTGATGTTAGTATGGAAACTAGTACGTATTCATAAAGGAAAGATCAGCATAGAAAGCGTAGAGAATAAAGGTACCCGTGTAAAGGTTATCTTCCCCCAAAAACAATTCCGAAACCAACAGGTCCCGACAGAAACGGTACAACAAGAAAACGTGGCACCAGTATCTCCTAGTGCAGTCTCTCCCCATACTTATAAAGATCTGTATCGGCAGCATGTTCAAAATACACAGCGTATCCTGGTTGTGGAAGACAATGACGATCTACGCGAATATCTGTTTCATACTTTATCCGAAGCTTATCAAGTGGAAACGTGTACCAATGGCAAAGAAGCCTTAAAAATTATCCCTGAATTTAAACCTGATTTAGTATTATCAGACATTATGATGCCCGAAATGCGAGGAGACGAATTGTGTTCTGCTATCAAAAATAATATACTGACGTCTCATATCCCTGTAATTCTGCTAACAGCATTAAATGATGAAAAGAATATCGTTGAAGGATTAGAAACAGGTGCGGACAAATACCTAATAAAACCTTTTAATATAGGAATACTAAAAGCATCTATAGCCAACATACTGACTAACCGTGCACTCCTTCGCCGCAAATATGCAGATATGGAGTTACATAATGACAGTATTTCCATAAATTATAGCAACACATTGGACCAACAGTTCCTAGAAGCAGTGAAAGAAACAATAACTGAAAATCTAGACAATTCAAGTTTCAATGTGGAGTCACTCTGTGCTTCACAAAACATGAGCCGTTCCAGTTTCTACAATAAACTGAAAGCATTGACAGACCAAGCTCCGGCAGACTATATCCGCCTGATCCGGCTGAAACGGGCAGCACAATTACTATCCGAAGGACAGTATAATATATCCGAGATATCAGATATGACCGGGTTTAATGATGTAAAATATTTCCGCGAAGTATTCAAAAAATACTATAAAATAAGTCCCAGCGGATATAGCAAAGGGGAAATGAAGGAAGAACCGGCTAAACCATAAGAGTCCTAAAGAAACTTATTTTGAACAAAATTTATCATTAACACATTAATAGATAAAAGAGAAAATGAGTACTTTCGGGGCATTCATCCGTAGTACTTAATAAACTGACTTATGATAGGAAAAATTAAAACGATGGCAATCATCACGTTTTACATAGCTGTATTACTTGTTATTGCAGTGTATTTGCAAGACGGAAGCGGAACATTCTCCCATTTTTTCGAGAATGCAAATCTATACATACGTAATTTGCGTAATATACACGTTCCGGCTTTCCATCAAACTTATGACAATTATCTGCAACTTTTTCCACTCATACTTCTATTCGGACTAAAATTGGGAGGAATAAGAGGTCGTTTCGGATGGAAACGGTTGTTCACTTTCATAGTCCTGTCAGTCATACTGACACAGCTGGTAGTAAACGGATTAAAACTCACCACCGGAGTGCTTCGCCCGGATGCCACAAATTATTTCTCTTTTCCTTCCGGACATACGGCAGCAGCATTTATGGCAGCTACCTTATTGTATAAGGAATATGGGTTCAAAGGATATTGGATAGGATTAGTAGCATACGCAGCAGCTATAGTAACAGGGTTTACCCGTATTCTGAATAACCGTCACTGGCTGTTTGATGTCATCATTGGTGCCGCCTTGGGAATATTGCTTACAGATTTGGCTTTCCGTCTGGTACAACTCATATTCAAAGACCGAGGACTTATCCAGCATAAATAGATACCATAAGCCTGATAACACAACAAATTTAGCACTCATGAAAAAACAAATGATCTTATTAGGAATGTTAATGGCGTTTTGTATGACAGAAGCCAAAGTAACACTGCCTGCATTATTCACAGACAATATGATATTACAACAAAAATCAAATGTCATTTTCCATGGCCATTCATCCACAAAAAAAGAAGTGATAATAACAACAGGATGGAGTAAGCATCCCTATACGACATCACCTGACAAAGAAGGAAATTGGAGAATAGAAATTCCTACCCCATCTGCCGGAGGTCCTTATGAAATCATCATTTCGGACGGGGATAAACACATACTGCAAAATATTTTAATTGGTGAAATATGGTTGTATACAGGAGAATGTGAAACAGAAACTCCCATAGATATAGCCCCCCAACCTTATATCCGTCTGTTTCAGACAAAGAAAGAAATCTCCTTAGTTCCCAAGAAAGATTTACACACTACACAAGAAGGTTGGAAAGAATGCACCTCCAAAAACATAACCGGATTCCCTGCAGTGGGATATTTTTTTGCCAGCCAGTTACAAAAGACTCTGAAAGTACCCGTGGGTATAATAAGTTGTACCTGGAAAGATACTCCTGCAGAAGCATGGGCCAGTTATGATGCGTTAGAAGACCTGCCAAGCTACAACAAAGAAACAGAAATGCTTGAATCCTTGGAGTTCAATCCTGAAAAAATAGAAGCAGAATATGCCCGTAAAAGAGAAAAGTGGTATCAAGCTCTTTACGAACACGATATGGGATGGTGCGATGACCATCAAGTATGGGCGGAACCTGATTATTCGGATGAAAACTGGAAAACAATGGAACTTCCGGGATACTGGGAAGATAAGGGAATGAAAGACTTCGATGGAGTAGTATGGTTCAGAAAAACGATAGATATTCCACGTAACTGGACTAGAAAAAATATCACAATAAATTTGGGGAACATTGCCGATGAAAGCATTGTATATTATAACGGGACTGAAATAGGACGAAACACAAAAGCCGATGTGTCCTGCTGTTACAAAATTCCCTATAAGCTGGTAAAACGCGGAAAAGCTGTACTGACCATACGTGTGACCAATTACAAAAGCAAAGGAGGAATATATGGCCGTCCAGAAGACATGAAACTAAGTATACAAGGCAAGAATCTTATCTCATTGGCAGGAGAATGGAAATACCTGTCCGGTCTCTCATTAAGTGGAATCCCCCCTATACCCATTTCACCAGAAAGTAACCCTAAGTATCCCACAGGATTATTCAATGCGATGATACATCCGCTTACTTTTTTCCCTCTTCAAGGTATTGTATGGCATCAAGGAAAAAGTAATTTGGGAAGCAGCGATGAATATGCAGACTTATTCATGTCATTGATAGCCGACTGGCGCGATAAGTGGCAGAAACCACAAATGCCTTTCTACTTTGTACAACTGTCCAATCATGGGAAAAAAGAAGAAATACAAGATGATTCAGACTGGGCGGCCATACGTGAAGCACAAGCACAGGCTTTACACTTGAATCATACAGGCATGGTAGTAACCACCGATATTGGAAAAGGAAAAAGCAATACCTTCCAAAGCACTCTGGAAACAGGTCTTCGCCTATCACAGCTAGCATTAAAACAAACCTACGGAAAAAGAAAAATGCCTCAATATCCGGTTTACAAAAGCTACAGCATCGAAGGAAATACCCTTCGTATCCATTTTGAAAATCTAGGAAAAGGATTCCTGCATCCCGATCCAGTACGCGGATTTATAATTGCAGGTACAGATAGGATTTTTTATCCGGCAACAGTAACAGTAAAAAAGAAAGAAATAATTGTACAATCACCCGATGTACCTCATCCTGTAGCCGTGAGATACAATTGGGCCAACCATACTGACGGTGCTTTATTCGGAGCATCAGGTCTGCCAGTAGCCCCATTCCGAACAGATAATTGGTAATTATCGCAAGCTATATGAATAAACACTTAGATAATTCCTGTATATTTGCACTCTTTTAGAATAAACAAAGAAAAACAATGGGAATGGTAATAGGTATAGACGTAGGCGGAAGTACCACCAAAATAATAGGTGTGGATAAAGAAGGCATAAAACATCCTATGATTGTAAAAGCCGAAGATCCTATCACTTCGTTATTCGGTGCTTTTGGCAAATACATATATGATAATGGAATCAGCTTAAACGACATTGATAAAGTCATGTTGACAGGAGTGGGAAGTGCTTACGTAAACCAACCATTATATGGACTCTCTACTGATCATACGGATGAGTTTCTAGCAAACGGCCTTGGAGCTCACTATGACTCCCAACTACAAGACCTTATTGTAGTAAGCATGGGTACCGGCACCTCTTTTGTAAAAGTGGAAGGAGGTGAAAATATATCTCACATAGGTGGTATAGGTATTGGTGGAGGAACCATTCAAGGATTATCCTGCCTGTTGTTAAAAACACAGAATATTCATCAAGTGGTGAAGATGGCAGAGAAAGGTGTAATAGAAAATATTGATTTGCAAATCAAGGATATTTGCAACACTCCTCTACCGGGACTTCCTTTGGATGCCACCGCTTCCACATTTGGCAAAGCAAGCTCAAATGCCTCTATGGAAGATGTAGCAGCGGGAATCATTCATATGGTATTACAATCGATAGGACAATCTGTCATATTAGCAGCACTGAATAGCCATATCAAAGATTTTGTCCTGATAGGTAATTTGACCAAAATGCCACAATGCAAAGAAATATTCCCAGTTATGGAAAAAATGTATCAATGCCATTTTTGGATACCCGAATATGCAGAATATCGCACGGCATTGGGAGCAGCACTAGCTTATACATATAAATAAGAAAGAGAACAGACAGTACTGTTCTTAACTCCTTTATATTGTTATGCTAAAAGTATAACAGCATAATTCGGAACCCAAGGTTTTCCAACTTAACGAAGAAGAAAGTGCATCTCTCACTGATCTTCTAAAGTGGGAGATTCAATAAATATCCCTAAAACATGAGTGTCAAGCAAAACTTCTTATTTTTTTGAGTTTAACACTTTCTTTCTTCAATAAATTCAAAAAGAATAGCCCAAAAGTACAAAAATCAATGATAGAAAAAGAATTTAATGATAGAATTTACACTAAAAGTACTGCAAAAAGAGAAAAATATACCATATTCATGTTACAGAACATAGGATTATTTCCGTTACTAGACTCCGCCACATGCGTGCATATGCAAAAAAAAGCCTCCGGAACTTCTTCAAGTCCGGAGGCTTCAATCAAAAACG